>Ga0209208_10001915_pt1 | contig 29806 bp, 28 predicted proteins | sample S1TSphfallax_3_FD_187694 | JGI IMG/M metagenome (GOLD analysis project Ga0209208, IMG submission 187694) | Host-associated microbial communities from peat moss isolated from Minnesota, USA - S1T2_Fd - Sphagnum fallax MG (SPAdes) (version 2) | ecosystem: Host-associated > Plants > Peat moss >...
CTTCTTCTTCGTCCCTGTCTCTACAAGAAGGAGCTGGAGCTCACTGCGCTAAGGTGCTGTTTGAGGACGTCGCTAGCTTCTTCAGTGAGGAGGAGGAGGAGGAGGAGGAGGTGAAAGAGTGTAACGTGGATTCTCATCACCAGGAAATGCATATGTCGGCGAGGGAGTCGTCTACTGCGAAAGATGATGATGAGGAGGACGAGGAGGAGGTGTTGCTATTCCTGTCGTCGCAACAGGAAGCCGGCGTTTGTAGCAGTGCAGAGAAGTTTTGTTTAGGACAGGATAGGGAGAAAGAAGAAGAGACGCTTAAGGAAGAAGAAGATGAAGAAGAGAATGGTGATATGAATGACGGTCGCAGGATGGAAGACGAGATTACTTTAGATAAACAGGAGCACAATGGTTGCTCAAGTGAAGAAGAACAGACTTATGAGCAAAAGCTGGTGGAACTTCAAAGCAGTAGAGTTGAAGAAGAAGAAGAAGAAGAAGAAGATCTCGTTCTGGATCAAGAAACGAAGGTCTGCGAGGTTTCTTTCGTGCTGCCACAGAGCTTGTTGTCCAACGACGAACAACAGCCACTTGAAAAGGCAAAGAGTGAGGAGGTCGCTGTTGTTCCAAACAATGACGCCTCATGTGCGGGAGACATGAAGACAGGGAACCAGATCTTCGCGTTCAGACAGCAGCAGCAGATTTCTACGCCGCAAAAGGTCGACGACACCGGGGTTACGACGAACCAGAGCGAGGAATTCGGGAGGTTAGGGCCGGGAGCTTGGATGCTTCCTGACGACGACGAGGACGAGGAGTTGCAGACCGAAATCTCAGGGCATACTCCAGTTGTGCACGCGGATCGCAGTTCCGAAAGTTCGCTTGAGAATCGCTGTACCTCCGAGGATTTCTGTACTGCCTCAACGAGCTGTTTCTTTCCCTCAGCTCTTTTAGAATGTGGCCATGAATTCGAATCTGGAATAGAACTCATGGACGACGATGAGGAGGAGCAGGAGGACGAGGAGGAGGTGCCTGACAACTGCTCGGTGAAGAGGATGAGCTTCGATTTCTCAGATGGGAAGAGAATTCCCAAGTTCTTTCCAGGTAAAGCTCCATTCAAGCTCCAAGCTCTTCTTGTTCTCACCAGCTACAGTAATCTACCTTATGCAACCTATGATGCTCTCCATGTCTAAATTATCTTCCTCTTGATGATGCTGATGATGATGGCAGAGGAGGTGAAAATTGCAATCAACTCGGGAGGTTCCTTGCTCAAGGATGCAACTTTTGGATTCACGTTTGCTGAAGATGATTTCTTCACTGGTGGTGATGTGCTAAGAACAGAGGAGATCATCTCTGGAGTCCAGAAGGAGGAACTACAACCCTGCCTTTACCAGACAGCACGATACGGAGACCTCTCTTATGTCTTCCAGGACCTGCCTTGCGGGAGCTATGTGGTTGACTTGCATTTTGCAGAGATCATCTTCACAAATGGTCCTCCGGGAATGCGTGTTTTCGATGTTTCAATACAGGGACAGAGAGTAAGGAACTCTCAGGCCTCTCAAATCCCTAGATCACAATTCCTGACTCCCCACCCCCTCCCCCTGTGAAGTATCTTTCTGTGAAATTGTTATGCAATTTTCTGGTGGTGGCAGTGGATCTGACAGTGAGGTGATGCTGTTGTGGCAGGTGATAGCAGAGTTAGATGTGTTTGCCGAAGTGGGCTCAAACAGCGCATTGATCTTAAGCGCAACCACAACAGTTAGCAGTGATGGCACACTGGCAGTTGTTTTTGAGGGAGTCATTGGCAGCCCGACCATTAGTGCAATCTGTGTCCGATCAGGTCAACAGAATGATCTTCTGGAGAAAAGGAGGATTGATTCAGGTGCACATTCAAGCACATGCACAGGGGCATTGGTGAGGGAAGCACCAGAGTACAAGGGTTACCAGCAAGAAGTTCAAGAAAAGGATCAGGAAATTCAGCAGATTACTGAGTACAAGTCCCGCCGCCAACAGGTGGTGTGCCTCTCATTGCACTACCCCATTGATTGACACACTAGTTTGGTTCTGTTGGTGACTTATTTATAGTGTGGTATCTGTTTTGGTAATGGAGTCTGACTCAGTGCTGATGCAATTTGCATGTTTAACAGATGAAGAGCAAGTCACGCAAATGCGTAAGAGAATATGAGTCAAAGCTTGAGGAACTGAAGAATGAATGTCATGAAGCATGGATCACTCTGCAGGACTCAAACCGCATCAATGAGATGCTGCGTGATGACCTTGTCGCCAAGTCCCTGTGTGTTGACTCTCTTGGTATTAGTTTCATCCACCTCGCTCAATGCCTTGCACAGACATTTAAAATGCTTTTGATTTCCTGGTTGTTGTCTCTGAACCTCATCTTGAGTTCCTCCATTGTGAACAGCAACAGCTGTGGAGATTCAAGTGAATGAGCTGAATGCTATCAAGGACAGGGCAGCAGCTGAAAAGAAGCGGTGGATTGCAACCTTGGTCAATGCATTCCATGAGATCCAGGTCTCTAAATCTGTTCTGATGTCTGAAGATCCTTAATGTTTTATCTTCTTTTGTGCAAGCTTGAAAATCCTTACATGTTTTTTCTTTGTTGACCTAGACTGTTGAAGGTCACTAATCCATCATGACCAACACAATTGAGAAATGGATCTTTTCCTGATCAGCCCCTGTTTCTTTGTGCTTCAGGCTTTGAAGCATAGCCAAAAGATTTTATCTCAGCAAGCAAATGACTGGATTTCCTCTTTACCTGACATCAATGTGATGTCGATGCCTGTGCAAGCTCTAGGTACCTGTACCTACCTTATTTTGTATTTCTTTGTTTCATGTCAGCTTGAACTTTGGTGATGGCTTCTGGTGATCAAGGATTGTTCAGAGGGAATTAGCATTTCTAATCAAGCTTCGGGGGATGGTGTGGCAGTGAATGAGCATCAAGAACTACGTAAAATGTATGCAGAGGGAAGCAATGAACGTCGACAACTTTACAACAAGGTCCTTGAACTGAAAGGCAAGTACTAGTTGTGAAGGCCTTGCCATTTTCTCTAGCTAAAGCATATTGAGATTTAGACAACCTCACAGTTAACTGCAGTTTTCTATTTCTCTCAGGATTGTTCGTTTTCAAGCTGAATCTTATTGCAGTCACATGCATCTTTCTGTTCAACAGCCTATCCTTCACTAACTCTTCTGCACATTTGTGCTGCAGGTAACATACGAGTATTCTGTCGATGCAGACCATTGAGTGTATCTGAGGTGGCAGCAGGTGTATCATCAGTGGCTGAGTTTGAGTTGGCCACAAATGGTGATCTTGTCATCCGCACAGGGACTGCAGGCAAGAAGCTCTTCAAGTTTGATCGGGTCTTCTCCCCTCAAGATGATCAAGGTCAGCTCTGATCTACTTCTTATTTTCTTTAGCACATGTAAGGAAAATAGAGGTACACCAGAAGGTAAAAGACAGACTAAACTCCTCAAATACTGATACTCGTTCCTTGCTTTCCTGGGCAGCTGATGTATTTGCAGATACAGCCCCAGTGGTGGTATCAGTATTAGATGGTTACAATGTATGCATCTTTGCATATGGGCAGACAGGAACAGGAAAGACTTTCACTATGGAGGGTTATCAGGGGAATCGAGGTGTGAACTACCGGACTCTTGAAGAGCTGTTCAATGTGGCTTCTCAAAGGCGAGGTCAAGTCAAGTATGAGATTTCAGTCAGTGTTATGGAGGTCTATAATGAACAAATTCGTGACTTACTTGCCCCTCCCCCTCCACAAGACCAAGCTCCAAAGAAGTGAGCATTCTACACCATAGTTTCAGGTTTGATGGTTTGCTGTCTGGATTAATTGGATTTTATCTCTATTGCCATAGTGGACATGTATTCAGGATGTTGGTTTGGGTATGTAGGCTGGAGATCAAACAGATGGTGGATGGTGGCCACCATGTACCAGGTTTAGTTGAGGCACAAGTACAATGCATGGAGGAGGTTTGGGAGGTTCTTCAGACTGGCAGCAGCTCAAGGACTGTGGGCTCCACTCGTGCAAATGACCATAGCAGCCGCTCTCATTGGTTTGTCTATGCTGTCTCTCTTTCTGTTGCTTGTGCTTTTGAATCTACTGAAACATTAGTAGTATGGACTTGATACTGATAGTGTGACTTGTGTCTTGGACAGCATGCTGTGTGTAATGGTAAAAGGGGAGAACTTAATAACAGGGGAGTGCACACGGAGCAAGCTTTGGCTAGTAGACTTGGCAGGCAGTGAGAGAGTAGCCAAAAGTGATGCCCAAGGTGACCGCTTGAAAGAAGCACAAAGCATTAACAAATCCCTATCGGCACTCGGTGATGTCATCCAAGCTCTCACCACAAAAAGCAGCCACATCCCTTTCAGGTGACTTCCAATGTCCTTGTTGCTCCAAGGAAACAATGGTGGTCTGTTTGATTCATGAACCATGATCTGCTGCACATTGTGATATACAGGCTCTCTGATGCTTTAGCACCAAATGCTGTGTGTGCAGGAATTCAAAGCTAACCCATCTCCTGCAAGACTCATTAGGTAATTTCCTTCCCTTTTGTGTCCTCAATGTTTTGAAGTTGCTAAGAATCAACCTTTATTGTAGTCAGGAAGATCTGGTTTAGGTCTCATCTCAATCTGTCTCCTGAGGCTTTGCTGTTCCAAACTGCAGGAGGGGATTCGAAGACTCTTATGTTTGTACAGATCAGCCCAAATGATGGTGATGTTGGAGAGACACTCTGTTCTCTCAACTTTGCTAGCAGAGTGAGAGGGGTTGAGCTTGGCCCTGCACGGAAACAGCTAGATTCTGGCGAGCTTTTCAAGTACAAGCAGCTGGTATACCCTTATACCCAAACTTGTGATTAAGCCTTTTCACTGCAATGACTTCTGTCTCTTGGATGCACAAATGTATTCATTACACTAATGCTGGTGAACACTCAGGCAGAGCGAGCCAAGCAAGAAGGCCGATCAAAGGAGGAGGCTGTGAAGAAACTGGAGGATAGTTTACGGAATACAGAAGCTAAGCTAAAAGCCAAGGAGCAAATATGCCAAACTCTCACAGAGAAGGTCTCTTTTCCCACTTTGTTTTTTAACAAAATTGTCATGAGTCATGTGACCTGCTAGATGAGAGAGGTCACTTTCATCTTCTGGACTGCTAAATTGTTGTCCTATGTGCAGGTCAAGGAGAATGCAGAGTTAGAGTTGCAGGTGCTGACTGAGAGGAGGGCACGACAAGCAGCAGAAGCTTCACTGCATGAGCAGAAATTGTTGGCTGAGAAAATAATGGCTGACATGACAGCATTGGCTGAGAAAGCAGCAATGGATTCTAAACAAGCAATCAAGGAAGCTCTCGAGAAAGCAGCCATTGCACATGCACATGAGGTTGCTCGAGTTAGTCGAATGAATGATAGCCCTCAAGTCAACAACGGTCGACAGCATGTATGAAAGCTGTACCCAAACTATATAGTCACATGTGGTTGGTAAGTTCTCTTGTCCTGCTAGGTCTAACTAGCTTCTTGCTTTGCAGGTGAATGTGATGGACAATGTAACAGCAGAGACCACCATGAAGCGCCCTCCTTTGGTTGAAACAGGACCATCGAGCCGTCCTCCAATTTCTGAAAGGACTGTGGAGTATGCTGTTAACCCACCAGATGGCAATGAGGTGATGAGAAACAGCTGCACTGGTGAGGTATTTGGTAATGAGAACTCAGATCCTCAAGACACTGTTTCCAGTGAAGGGCCTTTGAAACAAAGAGGCATACTGAAATCAAGCTCTCCCACTTTTCCAAAGCGGGTTCCTGGAAGAGTACGGCGTTCAGGTTTTGGTGTTTGTGTGAAGCCATCAGTGTTGGTGAGCTCACTTGTCAGAAGATCTCAAGAAGTAGCCAGCCAAACCTCTTCAGTTGCAGCATCTCTATCAGAGGAGGAATTGCACAAACTTGTTGGGGGCTTGGATCTGATTGCCACTTCCAACCTATCAGCACTTGATTCAAGTCTTCAATCCTTAGCCCAAGCTTTGGAGACAACACCTGCTACACGGAAAAAACAGCAACCATTGAGTCGCATGCATCCTCAGAAAACAGTACATTTCAGATCTCCTCTTTTGGTGCCACCACCTGCAACAAGGGAAGGTGCAAAATGTGATGACATTGACCAAACCAATCAGAAGCCGATTTTGAGGTCAAAGCCGACTGCAGGGAAACCATTTGGCAAAACTGTGGTGGGCCCTGGGCATGGTGCCCAAAGAGTTCCTTCACACAGAATTACTACAAGCACTGCAACAGCACCAAAGCCACCTCCTGCCTCACAACTCAGAGAGAAGAGATGGAACAAATAGAACAAGTTGAGTGACATACATCCATAGCTTGTGGATCCCACTTGTCATTTCAAACCCAATGTACATTGCCAGATTTAGTATTCAGATCCATTTGATGAGGCTCCTCCTATAGTGGAAATCTTTGTATTTAGAGTACCCTGATGGTTTTGATCCATCATCATCCGTGTGAGATTTATGGTGAATGGTGCATCCACCGCACACCTACATTCCAAGTGGGCATCCAGAGGAAGATTGCCAGCCACCTACCAAGTAAGTCCTACTTGTTAATAGAGAGATTGGTGTGGGATGCATGAGATGCATGTCCAGAGGAGAGAGGGTACAGAATTGGGAAGCATCTTGCTGCTCATTTTTGGGTTTGCGATTTCTTCAGCACCCATTTATCAGCATGATATTAGTATATTAGTATATTATTGTTATTATTACTACAGAGGGCTCAGTGTATCTGATAAAATCTAACTACTAAGTTTGTCTTTTTGATATATTATCATCATGTTTATTCATTGAGAATGCCTTGCCCTGAGGCTTTGAGCTCCTCCAATGGTAGATTTAGTTTAGTTGTATTTTTCAATGGTCGTTGACTTTTGAGTATTCAATTTTGTGGAATATACACAAAAATTTAAGACATTGTTTCTTTTTTTTGTAAAAGATGTTTACACTTTAGACCTATATTTTCATGCTTTTTGTACATACATATATGTTAAGTGGTTTATTATTAAATTTGTTAGGAAAAACTCCTCAGCTCTTCAGACCTCAAAGTTAGAGATGTTCAATTTATCTTTCTAATCTTTGTTCTAATTGTTTTCTAATCTGTAGAGAAAGGACAATGCAAAAATCATATTTAGAACTTTTATGTTTACCTACAGATATGCAATGGACACCAACTAATGATGGATTTGTTTTAGTTATGATTGATGCATTTTTTTCTTTTTGCATTTTGTTTCATTCTTTGCACTACTACTTGAACAAAAGACTTGAAAAACAATTTATAAATGCATTGAGAGCAACAATATTAGGCAGTTCAGAAAATCTAAGGTGGAATTCGACATGGTAGTTGGTATTAGGATTTAGGAGCTCCATTGTAGGGCAAGAGATAAGCAAACATAAAACCTTCAATATATGTAAATAAACAAAAAATATTGATGCTAAATAACAACCTAAAACATAGTGTTTTAAATCACTGTTATGTAGGTTTTGCTATTCTACCTAGTTGTGGAGGAGGCTTTATGGGATTTCTAGAGCTTCTTGATGTTGGTGAGGTCATGTTGTTCATCTCAAATGAGAGCTTGAAACCTAGAGTTTTAAACTATTTTTGAATAGAGGCGAATCTACTAATGTTTTAAACATGTAAAAACTTGTGTCTAAAAAGCTATGCTTGTTACTTGCTCATAAGACTTACCTATAGAGGCAATGCCAATAGCATTTATCGCACCTAGATTTAGGTGGTTTGTTTTTGCATCATAGTTGCAAAATATGTGAGCAAGTCTCAAATCTCGAGAATATCAACTGAATTAGCAAAGTGCCCATTTGCATGACTTCTCTTTCCTCCATGCTAAGTTGCAGTTGAAGTAGTTTCAATTTTTTGATGAGTTTCTTATGTTGGCTTCTTTTAGGTGTAGAGCTCAAAACATCAACCTTCTTTTGTTTTGAACTTGAGGGTCAAAAGAGGCTTCTTCGCTCACCTATGTGAAATCAGGTTATAAAGGAAGATGATGTTTGGAGAGGATCAAAATTATTTGGGCATCACTACACTTGTCATGATACACATATATTCATTCTTTGTTAGTGTACTTATCTTGTTTATCTTTACAAATTTTATGTTTCTTCAACTACATAGTGATCCCATGTGCAAACCTTATGTTGTTATTGCCCCAAGCTAATGAATGAACATTTGTAGATTTTGGGTGCACCCATCCAATTGATGGGCTGTTTTAATGTCTACCCATCTACTTGTTGGGTTTCTTTTCAAAATATGAATGTTGGGTAATTGATTTAATCATGCCTCTATTATCATTTTATTTTTTTGGTTTTTATCACAAGGTTTCATATCACTATGAAATGAAAAAAACAATTCATACGACTAATTTTTTAAATGATTTTTAAATTTATAAACATGCAAATAATTAGCTTCAATTCTTTTTAAACTTATTAAAATTATATTCTTAGAAAATTGATTTGCAAGAATTGATTAAAATAGAACACAACAATTTAAAATAAATTAACATATTAATATTTTTTTTGACATATAAATGTTTTTAATTAATTTGATGTGATTTTAAAAACTTCAATAAGGCTTTGATGAAGATTTAATAACAAAAATCATAATAAAATTAATTTATAATTCATTCATTTATTATACTTTTGTTGCCTTTTATGTTATAAAAATTTATTATTGCCCCAAGACAGTAGACATGCATGTATGATTTTAGGTTTTACCAAGCATGTATGGGGCAAACACAAACAATTGGTTAGTTATATATGAAACCAACGTCTAAAAAACATGCATCCAAAGAGGCCCATTCTACAATTGACCTACCATGTTATGAGGTTTTGTTTTATCCTTTTCTTTCATTCCTTTCTCTTGTCATCAATGACAAAATAGATGGGCACAAGGCTATGGCAAGTAATGTTTTACATGTTATTTACTTACTAATAGACACATTGTATGTCTTATGCTAGAGGTTTGATGTGAAAATTTTATCTTTATATCAAATTGGCTAATGAAATAATTGTTTTTTAATTTTTTCATTATGTTGTACTATCAAAATGCAAATGAGGAGTGTTAGAATGGAAAAAGTTTGATGACACTAGAAAAAATAGGTCTCATGTTACATGTAATAAAGTTATGGCAAATATTCATATTTGTATGTCACATGTAGCTAGGTCTATAATGGAAGTACTGTTTCAAAATAAAAGTACAAAATACATTCTAATGACTAAGGGGGAACTAAATCATTTGCAAAGTTTTAATGGATATTTAAAGAAGAAAAGAAGAATTTGAAACCTTGAGGTTTTGATTGTAAAGGTATGAAGGTATCTTAAATACATACAATTTAATATTATAGTTACTATCTATAATCTCTTTCAAATTTGATTATCTCTTTTGCCTCCCAATTGTAGATACCATTACATTATGCAACTTATAAAAATAAATAAAATTTGTAAAGTTGAAAAAAAAGTTGAAACCTACATTGGTTTTGTTGTTGCCTATAATTTGAAATATTGTAGATATTGTTAAGAATTGTCATGATCCAATGTGTGTTTAAATTGATCTTTATCTCTTGATTAAATTTTTAAAAAAAATTATAGCAAATTGGGGTTTATGCAAATGTCATACTTATGTTTATTTCTAAAATCTTTACAATTCGAATAGTAAGTTTAGATATAACCTATGGCACACAATAGGATTTTTGTGAAAATGATTAGATTGGGCCTTTTCATAATCATGAAAATCCCTCCTACTCATATTATAGGAAGGTAAGATTTCATTAATGTTCAATCTTAAATTGATGAGTAACATTCTTCTTCATGCCACAAAATACACATAACATGTATCTTAAAAATCCTTGAAAATTTTGAGATTTTTGTGCATTCAATCAAAAGATAAAAGCTACTTAGAATCACATTCCCATAAACAAAAAAATGAATAGAAAATTGTTTAGTTTGTTCTTGTCAATCATTTGCACATTTGCCACTACTCTTATAATTTGAAAGTTATAAACCTTTGGAAAAATTGCATCCTAATTTTGTTTTGCAATCAATGTTTTCTTATTGTCAAATTAATTACCATAACACCTTAGTCAACTTTTATTTTGAGAGTTCTTAACTTGAATATTATGGAAAACATCCCCAATGATTCATTATGAGTTTAAGGCCTCCAAAATGTTATTAATTGCCAACAATTCCCACATCAAGACTATTAATTCATCATTGCATTTTTGTGCCAATGTTAATTTCCTTGTAGTAATTTGCAGTTTACTGTTGATTCAAATCGAGACTATGAGTTGCAAAAAAAAAAAAAGTGTTGCTATTGTAGCTAGATTTAAAGTTTATACAATATTATAAGCATTTGTAAAAATAATGCCTTAAAGATCTATGAGACTTGCAACTATCGAAATGCAAAAAAAAAGGCTTGATTATAGTTAGGGAAGAAGTCAATGGATGAAAGAACTTGCCATGCTTGTTGTGGGTTCAATTATTCAACCCTAACAATTCTTCCACTATTGAATTGTGCACAAATGGTATTCCATCAAATTAAATAAATAAATTCCTATTAATTTTTTTTTTGAATAAACTTATGTAGTTCAAGTTAGGAATTCTAGAAATAGGCACATGGTGAAGTTCATCCTTGCATGAATATCATATAGCTTTTATGTGCATATTGGAATTGGTGAAACTTATCAAAATCAGCTTGAATTGTGTGTATCATGTCATCATTTAAGAGATGTTAAGGTTGTTAAGTTTATTAGGCATTTTTTAATTTATTAATTACAATATACAAAATTAAGGAACAAATGTTAGATCCCTTGAAAAACTATCACTGAATATATTACATCAAGTTTTGACATGTAGTTGCCCTCAATGAACCAAAAATTGTTGATAATAATTCTTATGATTAATGATAAATTGTTAATAAAGAAACAAAGTTCATATTCTTGAACTAGCTTGAATACTACCAAGGTAAAATACTATTGTCACCAAAAAGGAGAGGTAGAGAGTCAGATGAGAGCGAGATGTGACTGCACAAAGTCAATCAGCCTCAGACAACACACAGACCCAAACGGACCTGAACTTCCCGACCTTCACCACTGCAACTGTTCACCCTTACTTTAATCAATCCATCGAACACCTGAACCCACAAATGCCTGATCCTTCTACAGGAATCATCCTGCTCAAGACAAAATTAACAAAACAGACCACAGAATATGATTCCCTGAGCTTTTAGTCATATTAACACGTCAAGGAGTACATCTTGTCTGCCCTATAATGTGCATTCCTAAGGTCCCGCAGACTAACACCACCAAAAACCAAGCCTTTCTCGTATCTCACATTCTAATCACAAGCGGAGATTGCAGCAGCTAAACAACCAAATCTGCGCAACGGATGAAAATCAATCACGAGCTAAACAACTGCAATCCTACCTTCCAAGACCATTCTACCCCACCACCACTAGACCTCTTTCTTTTTAAAAGAATTCCTTTCCTCCTTCACGATGCTCCCCGTTCTCTGCAAAGCTTCTCCTTCAAGCTTACCATGCACCGTTACAAAATCAACGCCTCCTGAAATCAAAACATAGCCGCCTCAATTAAGTTCATCTTTCGGTGGGTTTAATTCCTTAAACCCTTAAACAAAAGATCAGAATCCAGACCCCAGTGGCCGAGATCAGGTAAGTGTTCGATCACCCCACAATCGGTCACACTATGACCAAATCTACAAGGGAAAAATTACACATAAATATGGAACTAAATGTTGAACATGGGAGCCAATTGGATGTGACAATGATTAATTTATGTTGGGAGTTTATTATGGATTTAGGGTTGGGTATGTAATGAAGTTATATTTCCAACCTTGATGTTGTAACTCAATGATGAAAAAAAAATATTACAAAAAAATTATCACTACAACAAAAGTGTCGATGTACACTAAGTGACTTCACTGGATTTTGAGTGAATTCATTGGTTGTAATGAAGAGGGACCAGTGAAGAAGTGGTGAATTCACTAGTTTAATGAATGGGAACTAGTGAACCGCACCCACGTTTTTTAATAGTGTATATGATGTCAAATAAAGGTTTTTTAAACCATTATAAAATTATTGGTGTACATTTACAAAAATGCATAATTATGAATCAATTACATATTCATGATTCTTATAACTTATTTTAGTTATTGAGGCCCAAATCATTTATATGTGATTTAAAAAATAATTCAAAAGGAATGAAATTTGATGTGTTAATACTTTTGATATTATATATATATATTTTTTTCCTTTTCAAATTGTGTGCACTCTAACATGCATTCACCCTTTTCTTTTCTATTCATTATTTTTCTATTTAAATTCCTTCTCAAATTTTGTCAAAATATATATATTTCCAATTGTTTCATCATAAAAAACAAGATGAAAATCATTTTTGCATGTCCACCAAAGTGTTTTGTTTCAAAATCTTGAAAAATATAAATATTTTTAAGACCACAAAAATTTAAAAACAATAGTTGCAAGAAGGTTGTTAAGTGTAAGATTATAAATTACATGTGAAATATTTTGTAACTTCCAAAAAATATTGAATAAATTGAAAATCAATAAGTAAACAAGAAATATTGGGTTTGAGGTTAAATAGATATGGTTGTTAACTATGTTAATAATTGAACGAAGTTGTGAGCAAGTTTCACTTGGAATGGGTCTCATAAGTACAAATTGACTAGTGCACAACCAAAACTATATACATATTGCATTTTTGAACACAAAAATCACCCATTTGTGTTTCTTTAATGACATTAAAAGGAAGGATTCAACATTCAAAATACCAAATATTGTGATGTTCCTTTGTTGATTGGGGTAATGAATTAACTCCCTTCATAGGGTGTTCATCTTGTAGATCTTTCTTGAATTAAAATTTATGATTGAATTTTTGGATTTTTTATTGTAGTACCTAATATGCGTAGTTTTATTTTCACCTACATGAAAACCCATCCTTCGGTGGTACCCTTAGGAACCACCTCAAAAAATGGTTTTAAAAAAAAAACAACCAAATCATTTTTCTAAACCTTTTACTTAATTTTTTTTCATAACTATATATATTTTTCGTTCATATTTATCAATTGAATGCACTAATATATGGTTTGAAGTTTATTCTAGAATTTAAAAAGTTGGAAATTGTTAAAATTTTGTATTCCTAACTAAAGTGGCGCCTTTAGAAATTGACAACTTTAACTTTGGAAATTCCTAACTAAATTATACTTACTCAATCAATTGCCTAATAAAAACATAAAAATAGAAGGACTTCCAAATTACCTTGGGAAACAAAATTTCAAGAAAAATTTCAAATCATGTTTCAAAGTTGTGTTCCTACTTAGAAAGTTCAACGAAAGGAACTAATGTTATGTTCTTTATTTTTTTTCTTCTAAATGTAATGATTAAGAACATCAAAATACATAATATTATTGATATTATTGAAAATTTGAAATCTATGGAACCTAATAAATGTACTCATTTAAAAATTTAAATATTTTCTATGATTTTTCAAAGTTTGATGGGTCTAGAAAAACCAAGGTGTGATGTTCTTAGTGGTGCCACCCAAGGATGGGCTTGCCCCTACATGCTTGTTTTCATGTCAATTTTGCAAAGTGGTCATTCAATGTTTACATCATCTTTAAACTTCAACAATTTGTGTAATAAACAAAATGTATGCATATCAAGAAAGCAACATGCAAATATAACTTTTGCATTAGTTTTTTACAAGTTTTTTTCAAAATATCAAAAATATTTTTATTATAAATTAATCAGTTATTATTATTATTATTTTATTGTAGGGTATTTGTAATCAATCGTGTGTTGCCCTTCCTTCTTGGAGATGTCACAATCTAATTAATAAGCGGATAACCCTTGTCACCCAACAAGTGTAAAGGAGTGAGATCTAAACTTTTATTGACACAATGAAACAAATTGCAATAGTACATGCATGTTATGCGATCCAGTCCTTTGTAAAATTTGGAGTTATATACATTTATTAATAATTTTACAAAATAATTAGTTGCAGTTCACAAATAATAAAAACCACAATGGAATATTATACCTACCATTATTTTGTGACTAAATAATTCCCAAAAGGGATAGTTGAAGAAAAGAAGTTTCAAACGTATGTTTGAAGTCTTTATAATCGACGTCCTAACTTTCTCCAAACCAATCGTTATCATTTCCACTAGATTATCATTAAATGTTGGGAAATAAAGGTGCATTGCATGTAGTTATTCTTGATTGTTCAAATTCTAAAATAATAAAGATGGGGTCAACAAACTCTTCTGTTGAAAAAATGAAAAAATTGAAAAATACTAATAATTGCTAGTGATTTGTATAATATTATTTCATTTTATGGTAGAATTAGTTTTCATGAAAAATGTTAAGATGTTTAGAGATTGGAATGTGGGTATAATTGAAGGCAACATGTAAATTTGACAACCCATACCACTTTTTGAAGTCCTCGATTACAACATTCATTTTTACTCCAATTGTAAAATGAAGTCATTTCACAATAACAATGAACTTGAGCATTATAAACATTATAAACTTAAAATGTGCAAATAGTTCATTATAAATCAAGAAGTTAACATTCATGGCCAAGTTATAAATAACACACCACACTTGTGGTTCAATAGGATTGCTCTTTGATATTGGATGTCTAGGAATTTACTTTATCAAAATAAACTACAATAAATGAGCATTTCCAAACAAAGTAGACTCTAATTCATTTGTAAAGTTTTTTATCCATCTATCATCCTCACATTTAATGAGGAAAATTGAAGAAAGCTATGTGATGTTTCATGGCTTTTAACCTAATGGCTTCAAATTCTATGACAAAACAATAAGATAAATGGACATGATGATTGTGAAATGCAAACAAGATGAGAAGAAACTATTCTATGTTAGTTCAACCAATAGTTGGGTTTGCATTGCATGGATTTCATATCCATAAAAAAAAACAAGAGTGAAAATGAAATCAAAACATAGCAACATACACCCCCATCATAAACAAAATATTTTTCCATTACGTTGTCCATGGTAATAACACAAAATAACTTATCTATGTTGAAGGTGCAAAAAAACAAAAAACAAAAGACATAAAAGGTGAACACAACCTGTCTAGATATAATTGAGAATGTGATGGAACAATGATGATAAAACAAAAAAATTGTGATTTCATTGTTTTATAAACATAAACAAAAATTGGAGGTTTGCAAGGAAAGCATTGTTAACAAACCCAAAACTACGAACCTATGAACATTGTAAAATGTAAGAAAAAACTGAACATGTGAAAAGAAAACAAATACAAGAAATGAATGAGAAATTACAATTACTATTGGCATGTGATTTGATGGAGAAGATAAAATACACATGCAATAACAAACATGTTACATGAGGCAAAGTTGAAAGCATATCCATGAAGCATGAATAGAAAACCAAGAACGAATCTAAAATAGGAAATGATAAATTGTAGGTGCAAATTCATGAATTTAAAAGAAAGTGAGTCAAAATAAAAATAGAGCGTGATGAAAAATGCAAAGTTATGTACTGCTCATGTTTAAAAAACCCTAGTTTCAGGTTTAAAATTGGATAATGCTCATGTAAAAAACCCTAATTTTAGGTCTAAAATTATGTAATGCTCATGTAAAAAGACCCTACTTTTAGGTCAACACTTACACAATGCTCAAGTAAAAAACCCCTAATTTTAGGTTTAAAATTGCATAATGCTCATGTAAGAAAAGCCTAATTTTAGGTTTGAAATTGCATAATGCTCATGTAAAAATCCCTAATTTTAGGTCTAAAATCATACAATGCTCATGTAAAAAAGACCCTACTTTTAGGTCTACAATTAAATAATGCTCATGTAAAAAAACCCCTAATTTTAGGTCTAAAATTGCATAATGCTCGAGTAAAAAACCCTAATTTTAAGTCTAAAATTATGTAATGCTCATGTAAAAAGACCCCACTTTTAGGTCTACAATTGCATAATGCTCATGAAAGAAAAAAACCCTAATTTTTCTTCTAAAATTATGCAATGCTCGTGTCAAAAACCCTGATTTAAAACACTAATCGCAATTAGTGGCTAATCACTTACTTAAATACCTCCCCCAAAATTAATCCAAACTGATTAGGTTTAAAATTGTGTGATGTGGGTACCTGGAGTTTTGCAGAGACCAAAATGGGCAGTCTGTTTGGAAATTGAACAAGGGCTTTAGCACAAGGACCCAAAGAAGAAGTAGTTTTAGAAGACAAAAAGAAAGAAGCTTCAAGTGCTGAAGATCAAATGGGGTAAAATGGATTTGCAAAGTGATTTAGGGATTTAGGGAGAAAAAGAAAACCCCGCCAGAGAAGAAGAAGACGAAGAAGTAGAGAATTTAAAAAAAAAAGTGTTATAGATCAACATACTGGTGTTCAGAAACATCATGTTTTGATTATAGATTTGGGGAAAAAAGATTTCAAGCACAGAGAAGCAGTAGAGGAGAAGAAGAAGAAGAAGAAGAAGATTCAATGTGTGTTTTCTGGGTTGTTTTGGAGATTGGGTTGTTTTGATTTTTGTGTTTTTGTGTTTGTGCATGTCTCTGGGTTTGTGTTTTGTGGGTTTTAGGGCTTTTGGTTGTGAGTGTTTTCTTGTGGGAAGTTTTCAGAGAGAGAGAAAGAGAGAGAAGTAATGGCCTCACCTCAAGCTTCAGTAGGTTTGGCATGGAAATGGGTACTGGAGAAAATGGTGGAGCTTCCTGATTTCCGACCTATGTTTCTAAAAGGTGAGAGCTTGTTGTTTCCGCTCTTTTTCTTCTTCATTTGCCCGAGGGCTTCTCTCTTCTGTTTCACCACACACAAAAATTCCAAGAAATGAAAACAAACTACATAAACTGGCTTAACCCTAATTCACTTGAGAAATAGCTTCTTTCTTCTTCACACATCATTTTAGTGCCCAAATTGCAGTTGAAGAAAGAATTCCAAGCAACCAGAAGAAAGAATTCTGAATACGCAAGTGCTCTCTGGTACATTATCTGGTGAGAGATTGGGCGTAGAAATACAAGATTTGGAAAAGAGAGGCAGAATCAATCACATTGTGGCTTTCCATGGTTTTTTTCCTTGGGGGGGCGGGGGGGAGGGAGATAATAGCCTACTTTGCTTGGCTTTTAAGAGTTTTCAAATGGTGTAAAAAAAAATGCAGACATTATAGCACATGTCCCAGATATAGAGGAGGCACAATGCCATTCCTTACTAGAGCGAGTAGCCATTCGGTACCTGGAAGAGTTGGTTATGACAAATCAACTTGATGCCCGAGCTATTCCACTGCTCAATCTGCTGATAGGGCAAGGTTCCAGAGACCCATCCACAGGAGTGGCAGCAACCATGGAAAACCGATTCAGTAGGGAGCTTCTTCTGCAGGTGCAGACAGAGGTAAATGTTTTTGAGCTTTTTTCTTTGGAAACTGATTCATTCTGAACTTACTCTAAATCAAGTTCAGCATAAAAGAGACTCTTTTCAGTTTCAGTGTCAAAGAGACCCTTTTGTATTTCTGTTTTCTATTCAAGATGTTCACTGGTTGGTTGGGGCATTGTACATGAGTTGTTTCATCAGTTTTGCAGAAAAGAAACTGCAGCATAAAACTCCCACAACCTTTTCATGTCTAGAAGTCTTGTAACCATGAGTTATGATGTTTACCTTTGAATTGCAGGCTGTTTTATCCATCTTGAGGAGGCCATCTCCCATGGCAAAGAAAGACTGGGCAGCTTATGCAAGTGCCTTAGACCATGTATTCCCTGAGGGTCAAGAAGAGCCGCATCTTATAGATCGTCGTAAAGAGCTTGCTCTGCTTCTCATGGTACACTGCAATTTCCTGGCATAGAGTTTTGGATTCTCCTCTTTCTGAACAGCAGTTTGTTCTTTACTTGGCACACTGCACCTGGCCTTCTGGAACCCTGACCAAAAATTGTGATCTCTCTTGGCTTGTGTTGTGTAATGCTTTGTGGGTATCAGGCGAAGAATCAAACAAATGAAATCCTTGCTAGATATTTAGCGAAGCATCCTCTCAATAAATTGAAGACGGATCTATGTGCCTTTGTGGCAGATAGGAAGTTGTCCTTTGGGAGCAGTTTCTTGAACCAGGTGAGAGAAAGACGTCAGGTTTTGAAAGAGTGCAAAAAGTTGTCTTTTGAGCTAAACCTAAACTCTCTGAACTAGCAGGTCTTTTGTTAGTACTATGCAAGATGGTGAATTGTTCTGCGCTTTGAATGAAACTGCAATTCTCAGGCTGAAGTAGCATTCGAGTTTCCTGTGTGTAGCTTTCGAAGGATGTATTGGCAGGCAATGCACCATCCTTTTCAGGCATTTCAGTGAAAGAGCATGTGGCAGCGGTGGTGGGTGCACATGAGATGCATGAAATTGTGGGCACCGCCACAAATTCTTCTGATGGTGCTGAGAGTTTCGGAAGAGAGGAAAACTGCAATAAGGAAGTGCAGTCCTTGAGAATGAGAAGGGAGAGAAACACTTGTACAGAGAATGAGGATTCCAATCAGCAAGTAGCAAAGGCTTTGGGAAGAAGTGGAAGGAGGAGGAAGCTATTGGATTTGGAGGACCAAAATGAGCATGAGGAAGACTACAACAAGGAAGCACAGTCCTTGAGAATGAGACATGAGACAAATGCTGGCAGCACCGGGCAAGAGGAGTCTGATCAGCAGCAACCTGGGGACCGGGAAAAGCAACAACAGAAAGCTTTGGGAAGAAGTGGAAGGAGGATGCCACTGGATTCGGAAGACTCTACCCAACCAGATGAAGTAACCCAGCTTGAGAAACATCAAAGGGTGAAAAAAAACAAGACAATCTCTGTGGATGCCTCTGCCAATCACCATAATGCGAGTCCCGTGGAGCGTCCAAAGGAAGCTGCTACCCAAGTAAGACATGAAAAATTCCAGAGCTTCTTTGCAGACTTGTGTAATAGATCCAAGGAACAGAGGTCTTCTCATTTGACTGGCATTAGTGTTGGAGCCGAAGTCAAGAACTCCCCGACATCACAAGTGCCGTCCCACAAGTATGTCGTTCCTAAGGATGTAAATTCGGATGATGACACACTGGTACTCTCTTGATACCTTCTCTTTGGCAACCCAAGAGGCAGTCATGCCTGCATTCAACAGTATTGAAGAATAACTTGTGCTCTCCCGTATTTCTAAATCCTTCTACTAGTTTTTCAAAAGTGGGTGTGCCTGACTATGCAGATAGTGCGAAAGGTAAGCACTAGTGATGACGATCAGATGGATTCCCTCAAGAATGCTGCCAGTCATGACAAGCCTGAACTGCACGAAGCAGAAGATGATGGAACTCATGAGAGGGGTGGCAGACTGGGAGACGAAAGTGAAATGAGAGAATGCGACACAATGGAACATATTGAGATTGGGAGTGATGAGCATGAGGATCTCTGCCATAAGTGTGAGAAATATGGTGCATTGCTGTGCTGTGATGGATGCCCCATTGCAATGCATGCTGACTGCCTGGAGATTCTCGGGTTAAAGATACCTGGTCCTGAGGATGACTGGTTTTGCCCCATCTGTGCAGACAAAATGGCTGCAGAGCTTCTTACTGATGCGAAGCAGGTGTGCTCTTTTGCCTATGAAGGGGGGCTTTTTGTCCTTGATACCTGGAGGCAAACACTTTGTTCGACATTATTGCGTGCACATTTTGTTTTGCAAGACTCCTTGGAGTGACCCATGTCCTGAAAGGGAGAATCTAATAAGGTAGTGGAATCACCATGTTATGCAGGCAGCAGCTGAGGCAAAGGTAGCAAAGGAAGCATTCATAAGAGAGATTTCAAAGAAACGTAATCACAGTCAGGGTGATGATTCCTTGCAACCTAAAGGACTGGTCCACAAATTAGCAGATAATTATGTGGTCAAATCTAAGAGTCCACATGTGGCTATTTCCGATGACACTGGCAACAGAAGTCCCTCACGGTACAGGCATGAAGAAGTACTCCACTCAAAGGAATTGAGAATGGAACCTGTGGATGGCACATTGTTTGCCTCTACATCTAAGGATGCAAAGGTTCATCGTCAAAAATCAAGAAACTGGGTGCGAGAGTCCAGTAGTGGAGATGACTCAGAAAATGTTGCACAGAGAGGGGGATCAAATGTTGGTTATGTTGAGAAGCAAGTGAGTCTTGAGAAATCCCTGGTTAGTGAACGTACAAACATTGACAAGCATGGTCATTTGAGTGGGGATCATAATGCTGATGCAGGTCACCCGTCCACCAGCAAGTTTGAAGCAGTGAAAAGGAAAAACAAGGAGCAAGTTATTAGAGGTGGAAGTTTGCACACTTGCAACTCCAGAAAGCTTCAGAATAGCACTGGTGGCAGTGCACTTGCAGATGGGCAGCAAGTGAGGCGGTCATCTTTGGAGGCTCGAAAGTCAGTTTCTGGGAATGAGAGCAGGCCTCAGGTTGCACCGCATGTGTCTGGAGGTGATGAAGGAGGAACAGTTTCTGGAGCGAATAAGGAAGTTGAAGACAACCATGATGTCGACTCAGAAGAAGAGCATGGTGATGGCAAAACGAGTGGGCGAAATCTCAAGCCATTCTCCAGGTAAAGAATTTGTGTGATATTTTTCAACTGAGGTTCCTCTTTCTTGTGAGTTGGCATTGTCATCTAGTCCTTGTTCATGTTTTTGTTGAGTTAGCCAGCATCATGGCTTTAGTCTCATGTACCCATTCCTGCCAATCTTGGGACAGAAACTCAGCACATTGGTTAATGTCTGGGGAGGTTTCTCTATACTTATGCAACTGCTGTGTCTTGTAGGAATGGAACATCACACATGAGAAAGGATAGGGACTGTTTTAGGGTTTGTTGCATTTCCAAGAGTAGCAGTTTGATGGTGCCAAAGTGTTTGTGTTGACTGCAGTGGGCGGCGCCAAATTCCAGGTCTACGTAGGAAGGTCCTTCCTTGGACCAAGATGGAAGAGGAGGTCTTAATGGTCTGCCATCTGACTGCCATCACCTGCTTTCTCTCTTCCCTTCATATCGCCAATATTTTGGGTTTCTACATACATTGTTGTCTTCTGATAATAGGAGGGAGTTGAAATAAACAAAATTGGTTTGGTTTTGGGGATGCAGGAGGGAGTGAAACGGTTCTCCAATGATGGCCTTTATGGATTTCAATGGAAGCGTATTGCAGAGTTTGGCTATGGTAAGTTTGATCCAAGCCGTACTACAGTTGATCTGAAGGATAAGTGGCGCAATCTACTGAAGGGTGTCTCATGATTATTTTCAGCTTGATACTAACTCTTGCTTCCATACAAGAAATGACTTTACCCACTCATGTGATTCTTCAACCCTGCAAGAAGTGATTACCCTGGCAACCCTTTTCTTCTGTCTGAGAAGATGGGAATTGGGTTTTTGCAGTTAGTGTTGTATTTGCAAATGCCACATGCATTTTTTAGCTCATGACAACCTGTGGTGGTGAATAGAATTAGCCTTGTTTTCCTGTTCTTAAGCTGGTTGTTTTGCAGCAGTTGATTAGTAGTGCCATCATGCTTGTGTATGTTTTACAACTGAATTTGTAGTACAGTTTGTCTGGATGGCATCTCTCTCCCTGGTTTTTTCACAAAATGGAAGACTTTTGATGCCGTTTTTTCAGAGGCAAGCATGAACTTTATCTATCTGTTGTACAAATGCTTGATGGGATGATGACTCTTTCATGAGCATAGAAGAAGCTGTGATTTTTACATGTTGATAGCTTGGCTTTAGCAAGTTTGGAAATCTGTTACCAAATTTGCACACCAAGAAGAGGTGCCTCTTTTTGCAATGCTGGTGAGGATTTCTTAGGGAGAAGAACTAGGTGCTGTGGCCACTAATCTTTGCAATTTGTGAGGTGTAAATTGGAACCTGGAACCTACTAGCATGTTGGTGGATGGCTTTGCTGGAATTCTTGTGACCTGAAGCTCAAAAGAAGGAGCTGTTGCAAGAGTCATTCTCTGTAGTGTTGATAGCACACAGAATCGATCTCCTGTGAGCCGTGTCCCTGGCATATCTTGTTCTCATGTTCTAGGTTTCTGCAAAGATGGGTAGAGATTTATTAGCACTGCCGCCTCCTGGGTACCTATTAGCCTCCAATCCCCAATGTGATCAAGCTCCAAAGGCAGGCATGTTAACACACATTAATGGATAGTCCTGAAATGCAATGAATCTTGGTCCATTATCATGGCAATCCAATCTCTTTCTTTTGGTGGACTTCCATCAAGCATTTTCTGGAAGTGTCAGTTCAAAGCTTTTTTGGGCTGCTGCAGTCCTGTTACAATAAAATTCAAGTTGGAATTTTTTTTCTCACCCAACTTTGTTTCTTTGTTTATAATGTGTAATATGGATTCCACTCTGATTCTTTTTGTAACTGTGGAGGAGGATGATGGTAAGTACATGAAGTTCACTTCTATAAATCATTGTGCAATATGGATTGAGGATGATCATTAGTCCATTTTTTCTTAAAATTATGGTGATGGATTGATCTCATGAGCATTCAAATGGAGACAGTAAGCACAAGCGCACTAAACAAAGAAATGAAATCAGTATGATAATGTTAAGTTAAAATGTGATGCACCCTTGTTCTTAGCTTCAGAGGCATTCTTGATTCATCTTCTGCAATATGGAAACATATGATAAGATAAATGCTTTCCATGGATGGCATCTTGATCCTCAATTTCATGCAGTAATAATTCAGAGCTTGCTGTTGAAGATTCTCCTTTTCCATCATGACCTACTTGTTGAATTCCCAACCCCAATAATAACTCTATTGTTATCAGGTGAGGAAGGATTGCATTGCTGCAAATTGGAGCTTGACAGATTGCCAGATTTGTGATGATAATAAAGCATCTCCACTGGCACTCAGTATGTGACCATGCACTGGAAATCTTGGATGAGGTAAAGCAGTCAAACCAAATGGATTTACTGGAAGACTGCTGTGACCCTGAAAAAATGCACAGCCTTCAGAGTCCCGGAGGAGCTCCACAACAGTCTAATCAACACGATATAAACAGTCAAATCACATACTGACTGCTCCCTGTTTCTGATTTGCTAGATAGTTTGATTGGTCCAGGTGGGTTGCTAATCAGTAGTCCCCCACCTATTTGCAGTCCCAATTTCAGTTTTATGGGTGGGGTTTGGGAAAAAAAAAGAGTAACTAAAACTTGGACGTGAGAAATATTTTTGCAGAGTCATACTGAGCACCCCTGGAGATGCTCTTACATTCTTACCCTTTTAAACCTTGTATGTTTTATGGACCCAAAGCACATCATCAACAACAAGAGAAAGGAAATCATGGAGCTAACACCAGAATCCCAACAACACTGCTCCCCGAAAACCCCATCTGCAGCAACAACTCTGAAGCAACTATGCAATTCAAATCAGAAGTGATTCTTTTCTGCAAATCTACAGAAGATTAATATACAAATGTTTTCTGTGTCATGGATTGCACTCTTGGGAGCTTGAAGAAGAAACTCTATGGATTTCAAACTTTCACCACCTACCAAGAGTTCTTCATCATAGGTGGAATGCCTAGCAGACATCAACATTCAGACAAAGCACTTGAATGAGAATTCTGAAGTTCTGCACCCCTGAAATCCTCTGAAATCAGGGGAAACCTATCAATCGACAGTGTGTAACTATCTATCAAAAAACAATAGCAAAGGTCAGAAGTAGGTAGTAGCTTGAAGTGTTCTAGGGCCAGTTGTTGTGTGCCTGTTGTTCAAGAATCAAAATTGTTCTTTCTTGCACAACAAAAAGAGTGGAGATCCAAGACCTGTAAATCTGATGGTTTCAGAAAAGGTACGGGGGATTCATTCATGTAACAACACGACTGTGCAAAGATGGAGCTCACTCACCAATAAATGCTCATGATGTTTCTCCAGCAGCAGCATCTTTGTCAGCAGAAAGAGGGAAGAAGATCGGATGGGTAGAGCTGTCTCAATCTTCTTCTTCTTGGAGCTGGTTCAGCATTCAATGGAATCTGGAGTTTTTAGGTTTTGGGTCTTTTTGCAGCAGCAGCAATAGAGAAGGAGACTTTGTGACCATCTTGATCAGATTTCTGCAAATGTGTAGGTTGATGCAGTAACGAGGAGGCATTGTTCACATCTTTGGGGGAAGTGTCGTGGTGGGCTTTGGAGTTGTTTCCATCACCTTCTTCCCATTCCATTTCGTCTTCTTCCTCTTCTTCCATTTCACGAAACGTTCGAGTGGGTATTGCAAGCTGGTAGTTTGGGGCAATCAGAGTGTTGTTGAGCTCAGGTGGCAAGGCAATGCCTGGAGCTCCAATGATCTTGGGCAATGGAATACTGTTCCTCACCTTCGCCAACTCCACCAATGTCTGGTTTGTTTGTGCAGCAGCCCCAAACAATATGATGAAGAAACCCCAAGACCAAAACTGGAATCCTGCATCCAAGAATGCATGCAACCACAACAGCAGCAGCACAAAGAAGGAAGTAGAAGAAGAAGAAGAAGAAGAAGAAGAAGAAGAAAGTTTTGTAACGACAACACAACGTACGTACCTCGCGGGGAGGTGGCTGCGAGAAGGAGAAGTTGACACGAGATTGAATGGCCAGCTTCACATCATCACGATCGATGCTTGGCTTTCCAGCATGCTCTGAGTATGTCTGTGCATCACCCAGTACATCCACCACATACCTGTACCACAGATCCAGGAACTGGTTCACCACCCGCGGCTCATGATGCTCTACACCCATTGATCGCAGTATTGATCTCACCAGCTTCGCATCCCTGGGCACCTCATCATCTTCCCCCATCTCCCTATGTCTCTATCTGTCTCTCTTGCTTCTCTGTCTTCTCTTCCCACTAAGAAAACCCTTTTGCCTTGGTCCCTGCAAAACCCACAATCGCAAGATCCGGTCGAGGACCAGTGTTCACAGCTGGAAGGAGGCCTCTTCCGCTAGGGTTAGGGTTTAAGGTTAAAGACAGTCCTCGAACTTCAAATGTCAGCTTGCTTGGGAAGAGAAGAGAAGAGAGGAGAAATGTGCAATGTGCGAGCAATGCTCTGACTTCTTCTACTGCAGAGGAATTGCAAGCCGGGAAGCTTCTCCTCCATCACAACCGAAAACCCAGAAAGAACAAGAACCCCTCTCCCCACTTGCAGCTGTTACACCTCTGGAGGCAGGAGTCTTTCTTTTCCTCAGGCTCATCTTGAAGAAAACCAACCAGTGAATTGTTCTGTTTCTGTGTCTCTGTATCTCTAAGTATCTCTCTTTTCAGGTGATGGACATTAACAGCGATTCCTTATATTGTTTCGCAATGGTTTTTCTTTGTAAGGACTTGGGGGTTTAGGGTTTAGGTTTTTAACCAACAAGTTGATGATCAAAGGCTCCTCCTGCTGCTGAGAAAGTGAGTAACATCTGTCTGGCACTCAGAAAAAGGGCAACGGTTGGAGAGAAAAGAAAAAAACTTCATGTTTGTATCACTCCCCTGAAGAAAAAGTTCACATAATTTCTGTGTGTGTGTGATGTCATTGTTTGTTGAGGTTCTTTGTTCTTTTGCTACAAAGTGCACCTACACAAGAGAGATTCAAGCAAATTTCCAGAGCAAATGGAACAACATCATTTGGAATTTTACAAACAAGATCTTCAGCTTCCAAGAGGAGCAGAGATAACCATGGACTCAAAGAGGGATCAAGAGCAGTAGACTTGGGCTAACCTCTACGAAATCTTCATGTTGAGTTTCGGTTGCATCTCTGGAAGCAAAGGGAAGACTCAGTTATGATGTCAGTCAAGTCAGTTAGCACTCGAGAGACATGGCTAATCAAGCGAGAAATGAAGGTCTCAGTATGATTATCAATAATTATCAACACTACCCTCCCCCATCAGAGGGATGCAAGAATGGAAGAAGAAGAAGAAGAATGGTGGCTTGATTTGATTTCTTTTATTTTTTCAATAGCTGAATTCTAATTTTGGAGGGAGGGGGATTTGCATCATGCTGAGATGCTACATCGACTTTCAGCCTCATCATAAAGGAATGTATAGTTTTTGACACCAAGAGTGCGGAAGTAGCAACCTTCCGTGCTTTCATAAGCATACTCCTGCTTCGTTGAGGCTAAGCCACTGATGACACCCTTGGGGGAGATGATGAGCTCCCCTTGTGAGTGTTGCTTGTTTTTTAGAGAATTGAACGAGGAGCTGCTTCTTCTTCCTGGCACTAGCAGACCTGACAGAGTTGATTGGGATTGCTGCTCTTGTTCAAAAGAATGATCGATACTTGCATTGATGAACACACTCCCATCAGGTTCAGAGACTTGATAGTAGACTAATGTCAAAGGGAAGTGATATGAGCTATGGTCGTAAGCAACGTCTTTCACTGGTGAATTCACAACTACTTTGCTGTCAGTATCTGTGTGCTGATGTATCACACTGAAGTTTGAATCCTCTGTAAACACGAGCAGATTCGAAAATCTGAAAGAATAAGTAGCACTGGAAGTCAAATTCCCAAGTGAAGATTCGACATACCCTTTGTATGAAATTGTTCTTGAAGCTTTGGTGAGGAATGAGCCATCTAATCCTTTGAAATCACTCTTGAGAGTGGAAGTTAAAGCAGGTGCAAAATACTCAAGGAGAGCACCCTCTGTGCGCTCCAGGGATTTGTCAAGCCAAAGATGAAGATTTGCACCCAAAAGCCATGTCTGCAATGCATTGGTGACAGTTATAGAGAAGATGTGCTTTTTCCCATCAAGCAATGTTCCAAGAAAGGGAGTGATGTCTGCATCATAGGATGGGAGATTGAATGATCCAATTGCTGAAACTGGGCGCCAGAAATAAGGATCTACACCTCCTGTGTAGATCACTGGAAATGGAAAAACAGCTGCAGCTAAAGCTCCATCAATAAACACTACCACTTCCCGAAAGCTTCCATTGCCAGGAATCCCTGTGAGATTGTTGGCTTCGAGCCAAATGTTGGGAGGATTGGTATACCAAAACTCATCATCTCCATGGAAGGAGACACAGATTTCAAGCACTGCTTTGTATGCATTTGTGGGTGTTTGAATGGCTTCTGACCGAATGTCTGATTCATTTTGCAACTGGAACCAGTAGCCACCTTGGAGAGGTGATGAGAGAGTGAAAGGTATGATCAGATCTGCAACTCCTCCGTAGTTGCTGCTGCTTTCTTCTTGAGTTGTTGATGATTCTGGTTGTTGATCTCCAGTATAGAAATGAACAGAAATTGTCACATTGTATATTCCTGTATATGTTTTGTCCACCACATTCGCCAACTCAACAACCACAGTTTGAGGTTGCTTCAAGAGAGATGAGTATCTGGTGATGTCTTTCTCCACATCCCAGACAATTCCTTGTGGTGATGGTTCAGCTGTACATGTTCGAAAAATCTCCACTCCACTCAACCAAACTGCAGAGATTCTGTCAAACTGTCGGCCTTTGCACGTAGCATGCCATTTCAAAATCACCTTGCTCCACTCCTGTCCTCCGCCACAGTTTGATGGTGGCTGGTATTGGGTTATGGTTGGTGGATCATTTATAGTATTAGCAAACAGATGCTGATGTAGCAACACAGAAGAGCAGGATTCAGTAGTACCTGGAAGAACATCTATGGGTTTGGTGACTTCAAAAAACACATGATTGTCTTGGAATCCTTCTTCTGCAAACTCAAGCTGATGATGATGTGTAGTAGTGAACAACTTTGAAGCTTTTGGAAAACTATGGGTTGTTTTCACTACTGCAGTTGCTTCACAATCGATACTGAAGCTCAAGAGGAGAAGCAGGAGGAGGAAGCAGAGCTTGGAGGGTCCTCTTTGCTGTTGAAGAAACCTCCAACAGGAAACTGTCGGCAGGTTCCTGATGATTACATGCTTCTCCTCCTCCACTTCTTGTCCTTGAGCTTGCTGCATTTCCATTGAAACTGGAGCTGCTTCTCTATTATGTCCTTGCTCCACACTGAAATCTTGTGAATTGAATCAATCTGCAATTGGGTAACAGATATCAATGTCATTGTTACACATAGAAGATACATGGGAGAAGAATCCTGAAAACTTTCAACAAGCTTTTGCAATGATAGACTTGGTGATGGATGGACGGGTGTTCTACTCTCTCTCTCTCCAAATATATGTATACACATATATGTATGAACTTGTGGATATGAACCTCACTCAATAGACTTGCTCTCTAGGAGCTTCCTTTCTGGATTTTGGATTTGGAATCATCTCTTTTGCCCTTTTTTCCCCCCATATCCTTCGGATCAAGCTTCAAGAGGTCTGAAAAAGTTCTAGTCAGAACCTGAGTGTTTGTTCTCTTTGTGTGTGGGTGCAACAACAAGAGGTCTTCTGAGTGTGCTACAAGCAAGCATTTGCTTGATCTGCTGTTGCTGCTTCTGAAGCGTCATCACCGTGCCACAACAAGACGCCTAGGCTTCAGACATGAGGAGGAAGAGAATGCCATGAGAATGAAAGAGTTGTGGTCTTTGGCTTACCAGCAGAGTAGAAGAAGAATGCTGCTGGGGTGGAGGGAGAGAGAGAGAGAGATTCATTCATGATCTCAATCCGAAGCTGCTGCTGCTGCTGCTCTTCCTCCTCATCATCTTCTCTCCTGTTTCTTTCCTCGTCGCCATGATGCCCATGCAGATGAATCTGAGAACCAACCCCGCTGATCCTCCTCCTCCTCTCCGCTGATCTCCTCTCTCTCGTATTCTCCGCGGACTAGATCGATCTTGAGAGCGTCCTGCTAACTTCCTTGAGTCTCAGCGTTGCAAAACTCCCCGAACTTGCGCACATTCAACCCTTGTACAACGCTGGGATCGTGAAGCTCATCATGCGCCGCGGACGGAGGCACTCTCTTTAGTTTTTCGTCTCTCTCTCGTCTCTTTCTCTCTGTCTCGGCGCTCTCTCTCTCGCCTGTTTCTATCGTCTCTCTCGTTTCTTTCTATCTCGAGAGACTGGCTCTCTGTCCGTCTGGTCTCTCAGAATCAAATCAGATCAGATTGAAGCAATGAGAGTGGGAGGAGACAGCAAACCAGATTTCTCTCTCCGTGGCAGCCTGCAGGAATTCTTCGGATCACCTGCAAACTGTAGAGACGAGAACACCAGACGCTCTTTCAAGAAGCCGCCACTTGTTGCAAACTCCTCCTCCTTCTCCTCCTCTTCTCCTCCTCCTCACAACAGCAGCGAAGGGAAGCCGATTTCTTCTAGCCTGTAACTCTTCTTCTTCTTTCTTCATAACAACAACAACACTCTTTCTTCTTCTTGTTCTCTTTCTTGTTCTTCTTGTTGTCCTTGTTGTGCAATCTTCTCCTTCTTCTTCGTCTCCTGCTTCGTCTTCTTCTTCCTGACTCCAGCAGCCGGATCTATACGCTGAAGAAGAAGAAGAAGAAGAAGCGGCCGATGATACAAACACGACAACTTCAAACCGTTTCCTTAAACAACAACAACACAAAATCCCTTCAAATCCTCAAATCCTTCAAAGGAAAGAAACTACAAATCCAACAAACACACTGGTTTGATTTGATTGTTCGTTTGTTTGCTTAGTTTATGAAGATTGATGATGCAGTCCTGAGCACAGATGATTTTTATTTTTATTTTTTGCTTTCTTCTTTCCTTCAGTGCATGATGATCAGATTTGATACCACACAGTCTTAAATGCTTTTTGCAGCAACAACAACAACAAGCCTCTTTCTTTGTTTCTTTCTCTTTCCTTCTTCTAATCTTCCCCTCTCTTTCTCTCTCTCTCTCTCTCTCT
>Ga0209208_10001916_pt1 | contig 29790 bp, 18 predicted proteins | sample S1TSphfallax_3_FD_187694 | JGI IMG/M metagenome (GOLD analysis project Ga0209208, IMG submission 187694) | Host-associated microbial communities from peat moss isolated from Minnesota, USA - S1T2_Fd - Sphagnum fallax MG (SPAdes) (version 2) | ecosystem: Host-associated > Plants > Peat moss >...
AGCCTCGGGCAACATGGACTCACTTGACTCACCACGGCCTGGACTCGAAGGAAACCACCACCTTCCCCCATATAGTATTCTTTGCGTTGCTCCGCTGCACCCACATCCAAATGGTTTTTATTCCCGAGACTCCCAAGGAGGAGTTTCGAAACTGTCCCGGTTTGGACTCCCGTGACTTTGGGAGCTCATAGCTCCCGGCTTAGACCTCAGATTGGGATGAGGTCTGAAGCAAACTTGTAGTTCTCCTCAAGAGCTTTCCAACGGTGTGTCGCACTCCATCTACACACACCGGGATCAGGTCGATTCTCGACTTTTTTGTGGTCAAGAGTCAAATTACCAGTTTGATTCCCGGCCCTTCTTTCGACCACAACTTGTGTTGTAGATGTCCAAATGACTCATGCGAGCCCATTTTCGACATCTACACTTCAAGGCCTTTCCAACGGTATAAGGAACACTTCAAGGCGAGGTGTTTTGACCTCTGCAATCGAGGTCTAAAGTTGCAAGAGTCCCGAAGGACTCCAAGTTCTCATTTTTGAGAGTGTGAGTCTCATCTTCACACTTGACTCAAAGTGGGGTTGCGACACAAAATGTGACCATTTTGATTAATTTTTTCATTAAAAAAATCCATGATTCTTTTTTTTGTTGATAATGTGAATCAAAAGCCTCGTCATCAATGTAAGCAAGGACATCATTGACATAAGTAGAGGTCCTCACACAAAAAGGTTGAGGCAAAGATAAGAAAGTCATAGCCAAGCTTGGGCCTCAGCATATGGAGGCAATAATAGACCAGGAGATGGATTCTGCAAAAAACTTTGACACACAAAAGATGCAACTTCCATGCCGTGAATGAAGAGAAATCTCTATAAGAGCAAATGACAAATTAAGTAACCACACCAACATAACATAAACATGCAAGAACTATAACAGAAGAATGAAATGAAAATTCAATGCTTAGTTCTGATTTGATTCTTGCTACACTGTAACCACAAGTTCTTACTCAAAGCAGGTGACCGGCCAACATTGGTGGAAATCCATCTGAAACCTTCTTGTGGCAGTGTTAGGGCTACATACCTAATTGGAGGCACAGAAATGACTGTCAGTCCTCTTGTCTAGAGCTATCCTCAGATCCTCAAAAAGTCTGGTGATTTACAAATTGTAGTGCCGGCCCATCAGCTTCAATCCTGACAGCTTACAAGTGCATCATATTGCTTGTTGGTTGTCAAGATATTCATTAGGTGTTCCAAATTGTCCTCAATAGTTACAAGATGCGGGCTGTAAACTTGGGTACTAGTTTGTGTTCCTATCCTGCATGACCTTGTGTGAAGAGCTTCTTCACTTGTCACTCCAAGAGTCATGGTTTGAAGTTCTATTTTTGACAGTGCCAGTAGGCATGCTAACAGCTATTATCTATGTCAATGGTAAAGTCTAGTATTACAATAAATGCTAGATTGGTACATGGTCTTTGTGACTCAAGAACAATCATCAATTCCTATCACATCTGTGGTATCATTTGCCAAAATCCAAATTCTTGGCAAATCTGGCTTCTAGTGCATGATGAGTTCAGTGCTGGATACACATCCTGATTTGGGTCCACTCAAGCTAGTGATCCAAACTCCGAATCTTAGTGAATCTTGGCTTCTAGTTCATGATGAATTCAGCGCTGGATTCACATCCTGATTTGGGTCCACTCAAGCTGGTGATCCAAACATCATCTGCCTTGACAGCTTCATTGTCATTGTTTCTGTGCCAGCTCCAGTAAGCATGTGTTGCATTCTTGACATCAAGCTCACCATGCCCAAAGCTTGCCTCTCGCATCATGGACCATTCAGGCTGTGGGTATAGCCATCTGCAAAATCACTCAAATAAATCAGGATATCAACCTTGAAATGGAAGTGGAAGTCTTCTTCTGAGCAGATAATAGGTGTTAAATGTTCTAAAAAATTATAATGAATTTTAGGAGCAGGTCCAACTTTGAGTTCAAAACAAATTTACTTCACTGTAAAATGTACAGCTACTTATTTCCTGAGAGATACATTGGCATCCTGAGCTCTTTGTCTTATGTTCAGATTGCACAAATGGGCTAAGGTGAAGAAGAAGATGACTTACTCGCTTGCTAGGCCTTCATGGTTTCCTCCATCACCAACTGTGATGTGCATCATGCCACATGGATCTATGTTCATCTGATATGCTCGTGTCTGACAAGTCCCAATCAAAACCAATTATAGCTCTGGACAATATTGTTCTTGGAGCAAGCTTTCTCTTGCAAGTGATTAGAGTGTTCTAGAGAAAACTTGATCTACATGAAAGAAAATGCAAATTGTGGCAAGGAAAATGCCTTGTCAAAAAGAGCACATAATCAAAGACTTGCTGTGTCCATATTTCAATCTGAATGCATAAACTTGTGGCTTTTCTTACAGTGCGTTCATAGGCATGGACATGGCCTGCAAATAGGATATCCACTTTAGCCTGGTAAAGAATTGGCTCCATAACCTCCATCATTTGATCACCATCACCCTGGTGAGCAGAGTTGCTATTATACCATGGTGCATGCAACACCACCACAAGCCAAGGTGTTACACTCCTATCCACCTTCTTCAGATCAGCCTGGCAGAAAACCCAACAAAATCCATGAACACTTCTCTGCAAAGAAGTACAACATTCTTGCATCCTGTTGTGCTCAATAAATACTTTGTGCACAATTTATACACACAGGATCGAAGGAAAATGCATCAAGCCAGAGACCACCTCCAAGGTTGGCTGCACTCTGAGAAAGACAACAAAGCCTTACCAGAAGCCAGTTGTATTGCTCAGAGCCGACACCAAAATTGGTGTAAGAGCCAAGCATGAGAACATGGGCACTTGCCACGTCAAAAGAGTAATACAAGTTGGAGGTGGAGCCACTCTCTGCATAAGGCATATCCCATCTTGTGTTGTATGATCTGAAGGATGGTGCTAGAAGAGGAATGTATTCCATTTCATGGTTTCCTTCAGTCACCATCCAAGGTCTGTAGTGGGCATAGGGTGACATCATCTGTCCAAAGGAATCCCACTTCTGCTGGAAGTAATCTGCATATGACAAGTCTCCAGCAAATAAAAGCACATCGTAGTCATAGCCTGCAACATGCTGCAGTGTGGATTCGGTCCAAGCAGTTTGACCTAAATCACCTGCAAATCAATCCAGAAAACCCCAATTTTCATGGCCCTGAAGAGGAAATACTATAAGAAAACAACAATGGTAACACAAATCTGGAGCTCATGAAATTGGTGTTCTTCATGGCCATGTTTGAGTTCTTCATCTGTCAGCTTTTAACAAGGCAACAATCAATCCATTTGTTGGTTTTTCTATCATGATGGGTCCTTGAAAGCTTGTTGTGGAAGAATAAAAGACACTTCACTAAAACTCAGTCTAGGGTTTTGTATTGAAGAGATGCACATGTTTGGATGGAGAGAAAAATTACCAAGAAAACAAAGAAATGCGGAGCTGCTTGCAAGTTTCTTGCTTACCTACAATGGCAAATTTGATCGGCACATCTCTTCCAGCTGGGGGAGGAGTGGTGAAATTGTACACAGGACCAAAACCTCCACACATATAGAAGTAAGTGGTGCTGTCTGCAAGAGGCCCTAGAATCACATGATGCATTTGCCCTGATTGATACAAGAGGTAATTATAGCTCTTGGTTGTGCCAGTAGCTACCTGTGTGAGTTGGCCCTGTGCTGTCCCATATCTGACTATTGCTGGCACATTATATGTGCGTGACCCTGTCATCCACGACACCTTCATCTTGTTGGGTCCTGCCAAAGACACATGCATCTGCAGCACCCAAGTTTTGCTTCTTTGTCAAAAATTCCAGAAAAAGGAAAAAAAGGACTTCAAGGATCAAGGCATTATCCTTGAGGATCAGAATTGAGCTTCTTGGTTCTTGCAAGGAGGGCTTCCCTGTGAATTCTTCCAGATCGCATCGTACCTGAGTAGGAGAAGTTGCACTCGAAGTAATAGTCTGCCGCAGAGAGAACTCCAATTCAAGGTTTTTGCGAGCTGGTGGTCTCACATAAGGCCTAGTCACGCCCTGAGCTTCTGTCTGCTGCATGCCGTTGTTTGCCACAAAGACCAGCAGCATGACCAGGGTTGCAGAAAGCAGCTGACCCATGGGTTTTTGAGAAGAGAGCCTGGGAATTTATTTGCCAGTGCCAAAACCAACACTCTTTCTTGTCTTGTCTCTTCTCAGAGAATCACAATGGGTCAGATCTTGTGAGAGTCATAGATTGGACTGGAGGCAGATGATGGCTTGATGTAGTAGAGTCAATCACCCATGAGTGAGTACTCGACTCTGTGGTGAATTTGTGGATTTGTGGGTTGTGGTGATCCTAGAAGCTGCACAGACTTAGATCATCTCCAGCGGTGCTCTGCTAAAATATTTCTCACATCCAAGCTTTAGTTACTTTTTTCCAAACTCACCCATAAAATTGAGACTACAAATAGGTGAGAGAATACTAATAACAACTTACCTGAACCAATCAAACTATCTAGCCACCACAAACAACAAGACTTGCTTCACTGAAGCTTCTCTCGTGCACCACAGCACTGCGCAAAAGCTTCAGAAGATCAGTGCTACATCATGGATATAAGTGTGAAATTGGGTATGGAAAAAGCAGAGTGATAAGAGAAGCGGAAAGAGCCAGCGAGCTTGATTGCTTTCATCTTCATCATGCGATTCCTTATGCGATTCTTGTGTTGCGACGATTCCACAATGACGGTTCGACGGATGTCGCGAAGCTTGTTGGCCAGGACGCCAGGACCCCAAGTACGTCGCTCTGGTATTATACAGCAGATCCGACATCTGGGTATTCATCCAAGTGTGGAGAACCTTTTGCATCCACATCAAGACATTCATTCATGTCTTGTGTGTACCACTTGGAAATTAAATACCAGACTGCTCGGTTTTAATCAGTGTTGGGTGCATATAAGAATAAGATTTTTTCAATGTCCACTCTGGTTTCGGTTTTGATTTTTGATTTTTTTTTTTTCACCCCTAATATATCCTATTAGGATATGAAAAAAATTTAAAAGTTTTAATGTTGGATTTCAATATGGGTGAATATTTGCCCACATTAATATCCACTAGATGTCAAGTATCCCATATAACAAAATACAACATTTTTTTCCCCAAAAATACAAGATAAATTTACACATCGAAAAGTTCATTTCATTCAAACTTACCCTCATATCATATCGCTCTAATTCCATTGTGTGATGTGATTTTGCTCCTATGCACAACTAAGGATGATACAAAACATTTACAAATAAAGATACAAATTTTTGTTTAACATATAATGTTTTTTTCAAAATAATTTATAACAAGCTTACAAAACAAACCACAAACAAGAATAAATACACAAAGAACAAACAACAAAATAAATGGATAAAAAAATATAAAAAAAATAAACAAAACAACAAAAAAACATTAAGAATAGACAAAATAAACAAATGAAATGAAAAAAAGATTTATTAGAGAATTTCGCTTTGTTTCATTCTAGATTGTCAACTCCTGACTTGCAAGAAGCAAGGGTGAGGATAATACAAGCTATTACAATGAAGAGCAACACAAGGAGCAACAACGCAAAAGAAGAGCAATAACAAACGTGAAGAGGAGTAGCAACGGAGGAACATGTACTTGATCACGAAAGCAAAAAGAAGCAACAACAAGTGCGAAGAGGAACAATTGGGTGCATTGAGAAACACTAATATGCACATAAAAATAACAATGCAAAGAGAAATAACAACAAAGGAGGATGTATTTGAAGAGCAACAACAAACAAAAAAAGAAGTACCATCAAGGGATTATGTATTGGAGAAACAACATTAATTGCAAAAAAGGAGTAATAGCAAATGTGAAGAAAAACATGACACATAGAAGAACAATAGCATGCATAAACAAATAACAATGTGAAGAAGAGTAACAACAAAGGATTATATACTTGAACAACAACAATAAGCATGAAGAGGAACAACAATGAAAAAACATGTACCTAAAGAGAAGTAACAAACATGAAAAGCAACAATAACATGCATACAGAAACAACGACAAATGTGAAAATGAGTGACAATATGAAAAATGAATAATAACAAGCCCAAAACAAAATTGTAGCTTGCAAAAAAAATTAAAAAAGTAAAAAAGAAGCCGTAAGCATGAAAAAAACAATAGCACATGAAGAGGAATAGTAACAAACAAAAAGCGAAGCAACAACAAGCATGAAAATGAACAACAATAATGTGAAAAGGAATAACAATAGTGTCAAAACGAGCAACAAAAAAATGAAGAAAAGCAAAATAAATTAAGAAAAAAAAACACGATGTTGGGCCCAAGTTAGAATTTGGGTGTCTTTTTAAATTTTCTTTTGAGGGTTGTTTTAGGTTTAAATCAATGCTACATGGCAACAATTTTTTCTTTTTTTTCCCCTCAAATAGCTTACAAGCCTGCCTATACCCTAAACCTAAACCCCCATGTTCATATCCATGTTTGGGTAAGGATTTGATATCCTATTTATATATCAAAATTTCAATTTTTTTAATCCTTCCCAATATTATGTGATTAGATCTCATAATTTTGAGCTTTGAAGATCAAGATATTATTTCAAATATCATGATTTTTGATATCCTCTTATGACCAAACACTTATTTATATCTTCATCATATGTGCTTCATTTTGAGTGATTTACAATGTTATGGAAGCGCTACCTCAAGCTCTAGAAATCATCTTTGAAGTGCAAAGGAATTTTGAGTGATTTACAATGTTATGGAAGCACTACCTCAAGCTCTAGAAATCATTTTTGAAGTGCAAAGGAAAAAGGAGTAATACAAAAATAACAAGAAGAAAAATAAGCTTCTCACCTTGCAAAATGTGTTTGTTTTTTCCCCTCTTTGGACCCCTCTTGCTTTCAAACCTCATAACTTTTTTACTTTTTGTTCATTAAAAAAGTTTTGAAGTGCTATAAGAGCATCGCCTGAAGTTCTACAAATCATCTTTGAACTATAATAACAACAGAGCAACATACAAGGAATTTTTTTGCATGTTCAGGAACTGGCCTTTGTAATGTTAGGTGGTTTGTTTTTTGACTTCTTAACCCCTTTCTTTGGGGGGCCATAACTTTCTTGTTTCGAATCTGTTTTTGACAATTGTTAATGTGCCAGATGCACCAAGAGGAGGGGTTCAAGTTTTCTTTGGACACCACAAACAACTGAGCTATCTCCTTGGCTCCAGCCTGCCCTGAGCACTTAAGTGTTCAGTCACCAGCCAGTTTACCCTAGGGGTCAGAAACACCTTCAGCAGCTCCAATTTGTTAACTGAAAATAAGACTCAAATCATAATTGCAAGTTAATTCAATGTCTTATTGGCTGCATAGGAACCAAGCATAAAAAAACCAAAACAAAACACCGACAACCATTGGGACATCACATCTACAATTGTGCGTCTTTCAATTTCAGTGACTGCGTTCCTTGGTAGACATAAACACTGAAACTGGCTGAAAGCAAGGTGAGAGGGATGCCATCCAAATCTCACTTTGCAAAACTCAAAGTAAAACAGGTAAAAATTAAAGCTACTCACATTCACCAAGAGGTTTGATATGGATCCACCCTCTGACTGCACAAGAAGCAGTCATTTAAGCTGGTACCCAACTGTGTAAGGGAAAAAGGCAAAACTTCAGAGGCACTCTCAATTGAGAGGGAACACATAATATCTAGCAATTTTCACCAGTCAATGGGGCCAGCAGCAGAAATTGCTGTTGATGTGAATGTAGTAATGGCACACTTGCAGGGTGCAACTGCACAAGCAATGCAACAGACAATCCACTTCCCACTGGGGATGAGGAAAATGGTCCATGACAAGCATTGGTAAAGCAGAAAATTGGTGTCAATATGACTGAGGCGAATGTAGTAATGGTGCATCTGCAGAGTATAATTACAGAAGCATCACAACAGGCAATCCACTTCAGAATGGAAATTAGGACAACAATTACTTCATAGACAAGCATTGAGGAAAATTGCTCTCAATTCAAACAAGGCAGATATAGTAAGGGCTCATTTTCAGAGTGCGATTGCAGAAGCAATGCAACAGACAATCCACTTCCCATTTGGAATTAGGAAAATGGTGGGTAGATGACAAGCATTGAGGAAGCAGACAATTGCTCTCAATACAAATAAAGCAAATGTAGTAATGGTGCATCTGCAGAGTGTCATTGCAGAAGCAATACAAAAGAACAATCCATGTCCCCCAGTGTGACTAGGAAAATGGTGCAAATAAGGTGGATACAGTAAGGGCTCATTTTTTTCAGAGTGTAATTGCAGAAGCAATGCAACAGACAATGCACTTCCCACTGGAGATGATGAAAATGGTGAATCCATGACAAGGACTGAGGAAGCACAAAATTGCTCTCAATGCAAATGAGGTGCATGTAGCAATTGCGCATTTGCAGAATGCTATTGAAGGGCAATGCAATAGACAATCCATGTCCTGCTGGGGATCTGCAAAATTGTGGGTTCATAACAAGCATTGTGGTGGGAAAAATGCTGATCATGGCTTCACTATTACTTCTTACAAACCTTCAGTATAAGATGAAGCAATTGGCACAATCCATTGAGAAAAATCAACCCTAGTGAGCTAAATAGAATACAGACCTTGTTGCCATGCAGCAGAAGGATGCCTGCCTGCCTGTCAGATCCGATTCCTGTCATGAGATTCTTCTACACAAGAAGCTTTCTAGGCAGACACATGGAGCAGTTTGCAGGGAGGCGGTTGTTCCAGGATGCATGCCACCCTGTTGGATCCGATTCCTGCCATGAGACTCTTCTACAGAAGAAGCTTTTCTAGGCAGATTCATGGAGCAGTTTGCAGAGAGGGTTGTTCCACAGCTGCACAAAGAGCAGCCCTGATGGGCACCAGCATGGACAACGGAGGCCGGACATGAAGAAAGGTGAGAGTGAGACGAGATTCATCTCTCAGCAACAACGCAAGGTAGGAGTAGCATGTGGTCGGTGTGACTGCCTCGTTGATGACAGGCAACAGAATGCGATGCAGCGGCACAAAGCGCCGCTTGACAGACTTGCTACAGTAAACAGTCTCAAGTTGAACTCCCAGAGTGGGCATCACTACAACTGCTTCTTGCTCCACACGACATCTATGCCACTGCAAGTAGAGCAAAGCCGCAATCACCATCATCCACTGCAAGCTCTCCCCTCTCTTCACCACGGAGAACAGACGCGACACCAAAACCAAGCATGCCAATACCAAGATGAGCACCCTGAGACGAGAATCCAAACCTCGTCGCTTCAGGAAAATCCTGTGCGTATGCAGTAGAGGAAACCCTGTCTGCTCCTCTAGGTCACAAACGTACCGGTAGAGCGGATGCTCCTCCTCATCTCCCTTCTCATAACCCTTTCTTCTTATTCTTCCCTGTTCCGACATCGCTGCTCTTGAGCTTTAGCAGCAAGGCTCTAATAACAATACTCCTGCTTCCACTTCGCCCGCGACTCCTTCTTCACGAGCGATCAGCCAAATCCTCGCACATCACAAAACCCTAACCCTAGCATCGCGACGATCATCGGTGCAAGCGAGCTCGGAATCAGAAGCTATCCGCGGACCTCTCGCACGGGTGTCGAAGGTCGCCGAAACTCGATTACTGACTGCGTACAAGCTTCGTCCGCCCGCAGCGATGGCCGGTCCACTGAGGTGGTGGCCACCGTTACCATCGCCCACCGCCTTCATTTGTTCCCCGCCACCTTCATGCCATCATCGCTCTCAACCTCCTGCTGCTACCTACAGCCGCTTAAGAGCTGCTGCCCAGGTGCCCACGTCTGGCAGCAAGCGGCAATTCGCAGCAGCAAGTAAAGCGATGGCTGCAGGTGTGGCAGCAGGGGTGTTGCTACTGTGCTCGCCAGTGTGGGGGGCAGAAGGAGGAGGAGGGGGAACAGATGCGATGCATTCTTATTACTCGGCAGCTGCTGCTAGCGAGCTCGCGGTCTCTGCGGTGGCGTCCAACTCCTCGGTAGAATCGATCCTGGCTCACCAACTTGCACGTAGGTGTGCCCTTCTCCTCTCGGAATCTCATTTCTGCTTGTTTTGTGCCTGTTACTACTGTCTGTCTGTTCTCGGAAACCAGAGCTCTGAATCCTTTGCCGGGATTAGACACTCAAGCCAAGTGCATTCCCTTTGTTGCAAAAATCTAGCATCTAGAGAATCAAACCTTGTGTTGAAGTCCCAACTAGTTTGAGAGAAAGCTGAGATGAAAGAGATCAGCTAGACGCAGGATGGACATGCAACTACAGCATGATTCTTGTTGCTTTGATCTCCATTCTTGTGAATTCTTGGTGCTTTCGGGCAATGCCAGAGCTTTTTGTTTGCCTGAAAACCAATTGAGATTACATGCTCTCAGTCTTGATCTGGGAGCAGTCTCAACTCCACAAGATGCAGAGGATCAATCTATGTACATATACACTGTCAGAGGTGACGAGAATGTATTAGATAGAGTGTATTTGATACAGTGTGCACTAGCTCTGTGAATCCATCTTCACAGCTCACTGCTAATGGTTTCTCCTTTCTTCAGCTCCAGCCCTTTGCAGAGGACCCTATTACATGCATCATTGGAGGTCACCACATCTTACTAGATATGAATTGATTTGTACAGACAGCTGCATGGGGATGTTTGGTAGCTCCATGGATTCTTCTGCACAGCAGTGCTGAGAGTTTCACCTTTCTTTCAAGAGTTCTAACCCTGTGGCTTTCTTCCACATTTGTTAGAGTGATGAGTTGATGCTAAAACTAATTGTCAAACAAACGAGTGTAAGAACTCTGGAATATATTCACTGTGACTAATCGCAACACAGATGTTGGACCTCTTGGCATTTCTTGCATCTGACAAATTTCAGTGCAGATCCCCATCTCATTATGCAAACTTGGGTTTAAACTGGTTCAGGTTCCGAGAAATGAGTGACGAAGAACTTGCAGGAGTGCTGGAGCAGCTCCTCCATGCAAGTAAGTCCTTTCCCTCATCTGTTGAAGATCAGGCTGTTGATGGGAAAGTTGAACTGGACCAGAGGCTTCAGGAAGATTTGGAAAGAGGCAGTACAGTGACCAGAACATGGTCTGGTAGACAGGAGAATGAAGGAACACGTTCAAAGAGTACAGTTGAGGAATCTCTTGAAGCAACTCGTACCAAGGTGAAGTCAGGTTCGGATGGGCCCTTGAGTTTGCAAGGTAAAGCTTCAGCAGGACAAAAAGGTGGAGCAGATTTAAGTAGCATCCCTCAGAATGAGAAGAGAAGGATCGTGGAAGATATTACTGGGGCTGCAGAGCAAAAAGCTGATGGAAGAGAGAGTAGACCAGAGAAGGAGAGCAATGATGAAAGGGATCTGGCAGCTTTGTTATGGGAAGAACTTCAGAAGAGATCAGAAGCCTCAAGTGGAGCTGTTCAAAGATCTGTTGAGACTAAGATGAAGTCAGATATATGGGATCGTATGAACTTTGGACCCCGAAGTAAGAGTTCTCAGCTACAATCTTTTGCATGCCCTTGAAATTTAGGAGTTGAATATTTGATCAGGTCCTTAGGCTGCATAACGGTTGAATTTCTGCTGCAAATCTCTGCACTTGCAACCTGCATCTCACTGATTTGCAGCACTTCTGCTAGCAGGTGCTTTCAGGGACCCAAAGATTGTGGCTGCCATTGTAGGTGGCCTGGTTGCAAATGGATTGCTGATTGTCGGAGGATGGAGTTTCCTTGCCTCCAGAAACATAGATCGATCTTCAAAACAGGACGAGGTTTTGATGGAAGCAAGTGGCAATGATTCTGAGACCTCCCAGGGTATCCCTGTCAAAGCCATTAAAATTCTTGATCAAGGTGCAGCTTTCTTTAAATCAATTTTAAGAGGGTCACCAAATGGTGGTGGGCAACAGACTAGCATGGGCAAGAGGAAGGGCCTGCAACCAGGTGAAAGCACCAATATACTGGATTCTGCTGAGAATAAACAGGCTGTTGGAACCACTTTATCCGGTGGCCCACAGGATGGTCAGCAACTTAGTTCAAGAGGTGGAATTTCTAGGCCAGACATATTAGAAGGAAAAGGTGGACAGGCTGCAGTTTTGTCTTCACCCATGAAAAGAGGAGGCAGTCAATTCACTGATGATATAAATGTATTGAACAAGGCGAATCTAGAGCCAGCCATCAGAGGGTCTAATAGTGAGCCTTCAGCTGAAATGGAACTTGACAATGACACGTTTCCATGGATCAAAAGTTACAGGAGAAACACAGAGCTGGAAGATTCAGGCTACAGATATGCAACAGGGAGATTGGCAAGCCCCTTTGTGGATGCAATCATTCCAGGGGACCGCAGCTGGTCAGACAGGTCACCGCTTACAGCTCTGAAGAATGAAGGCAAGAATTCTAGGACAAGAGAGCTGGCAAGCAATATAAAACCATCTGTAGAAACCTCCACAGCAACAACACAAGATAACTTATACTCCAGCCAACAGCGGCAAGGACCTAGCATCTACTATAATAAAGATCAGGCACAGATGGCAAGAAACAAGTCATACGATGCACCAATGAGTCCAACTCAGGTCTCTGATAACAGGACATTGCAGTCAATGGATGATCAGGTGACAACAATTTCAGACCCTGTACAGTACAGTGAGGTTAAGTCTGATGAGAAGTTCACATCAAGGATTGGGAGTAAGCAAGATGCAAATGAAACTCAGAAAGTCAGAGTAGATTTTTGGGCAAAGACCAATGAGGATGTTCTGAATGGCAGGGCTCATAACTCATCAAGACAGGTGGATACAACCATTGAAGGTGAGAGGAACAGTAATAAAGAAGAACCAGAAATTAGGCAGGATTGGTTCAATCATAATGGCTCACTTTGGGTCCGGGACTCAGATGGGGTCTATCTGCGACAGCCCACTGAAATGGATTCTCAGATTTCAAAGTCCTTGGGGCAACACATCAACAGTCGTTCTGTCCAAATTCATAAGGGGCGAAAAGGGACAGGATCGGACTCAGTCAACAATAGTGAAATCATGGATTTGAAGTCTACTAGTGAAGATGATGCTGGCACTAGAAAAGATAAGAGCACCAATGGATCAGTGTTTGATTATCGTCTCTTGCGGCTGCACCAAGGGGATGATAATGACAGATCAGACATGCCACGTAGGGCTCAAAGAAAAAACAATGTTAATGTTGTTTCTTTCTCAGAGAAACAGAGGCCTTCTTCACTGATTGAGCGAACTTCACCTTTATATTATGGGACAAGAGAGCAAGTACATCAACAAAACAAAAGTGACTAGGAAGATTACACGGATTGTGTTTTAATTTTTACTTCTGTGAGGAGTTACCCTGTACAATGCAGGCAGAGAAAGCGTAAATGAGTCGAACCACATGTAACTAGTTGGGTTCCCCTCTCAACTACCGTTGTGTGTGCTTTGAAGGGGAGTGCAATTTGTGAGACTGTTGAGTTTGTGTGGTAGTACTGTTGTAGTTATGCAAACCCAGTTTGTTCAGTTGACACATTGTATGATATGTATCAGTTGTGCTCATTGCCAACGTTTGTTAGTTCTGGAGGTGGGTCATTTGATTTACTAGCATGGTGTGAAAGCAGTGCTATCTGCAAAGTAAGGAAATTTTATTAAATCTCAGTATGAAATGCTGAAATTCAACATTTAATGCACAAGATTTGAGAGTAATTATAGTCGTTGTACAGGTAGGAGCAGTGAAAACGCTCAGGGAAAAGGAAAGACAGGATGAAATTCAGTTTATTACCAAAATTGGTGGGAAATACTAATTTGGGGATCCCAGATATTTCATTTTGTAAGGTTTTCATTCCCAATTATGTGTTTGATGCCCTATTATGCCGAAACTGGTTGTTCTCGCCCCCTAATTGCCTGGCTTTACAGATAACTTTAATATCTATTACCAAACGGCTAACATATGTCAATCAGAGAGTGGAAGGTCTATAATTGGATTGTCATTGGGTTTGATTGTTGCTTATATGTGGTTCAAATTTTCATGTGAATTAAAAAAATTTTGATGCGGAAAACTAGTATGTGGTTGCAATTGTCCTTACTGGGTCCCTACAATTCTAACTTTTTGAAAAAATACTTCTTTCCCATTCTTTGTCTCCCTTTTTGTACAAAGAAATTTCCAATTGTTGTAATGATTTGGTGAGTAACCAATGCAAAACATTTAACTTGTCTTTTGTCCATAGCTCATGCACGGCACTCTTTCAATTCGGTTCATTCACAATTATGTTCTCTTTTGTGGTGACACAAGTATTTTGCTGTTCCTAAATTCTAAATCATGTTGTATTTAATTGTCTTTACCTTGATTTGTTTTAGTTTAGTGATTGGTTTCCCTAAATACCTAGGTTCATGAATCATGAAATTTCCTTGCCCATTTCATTATTTTTATTCCTACTTAATTAGATATATCGTCAAAGTTTTGCATAGCTTCCACATCCCTGCATATAAAAGTGAAAATATTGGAAACAAAAAATCATTGAAGGTCTTTATTATGTCCATAGGGTCATGTGTTTATATTTGGTGAAAGAACCCAACAACTTCAAAGATATATCTGCATTTGAGAATGCAACAAATTTTTTTTGACCATAAATGTTGTTTCATTATGAATTGATAATTTGACTCTACGGGTTATATGTATGTTTCCAATTGTATGGGAGGACATGCATCCTAAGACTATTTGCAACTAAAGGTGTTTGAAATTTGAATTGATAGGTATAGGAATTGTTGGGTCGACCTTAGTTAGGCCATGCCTAGAACAACACCAAAAACATGAACACCAACATTGAAACTTCACTTCACGGAGTGAGCAAGCAACATAATATTAATAAATAAATAATTAAAAGGAAAAACACATGGGCAAGGGAACAAGAGATGAACAAAGAAAGGACTGAAGTTCAAACAAAAGACCACATCTGAAAACACCCAACATAATATTTGTTCAAACTTGGCATTATTGCCTTTATGTTAAAGTTGGAAGAGATTACAAAATATCTATTTTGGGATTGTCCAAAGCTTGATTAAATTTTTTTGGTGAGGGGCCAATCAAAGATGCCCACCAGCACAACAGAACAATGTTGAAGTTTGGGGTCCCCAAACCTAATTAATCCGAGTCACAAAAATATATTACCATGCAACACCTACTATGACAACAAGTTGGAAAAACTAAAGGCAAAGCACCCCCCCAACCCACCAAACCATTTTCTTTTCTAAACAAATGATGGTTGTGGCTTTGGGGAAGTTGGAAATTCTTATAAAAAAGCTTATGTGTATGTGGGGGCCAAGGACTCTGCCCAATCTATGGTCCCTCCCCAGCCTCGCCAAACCAAAAGAGTAGGCACACCAACAACAAAGAGGCAGATTTTGGATATTTTTGGATGACTCTTCAATTTTCAGCCTATTCTTGTCAAAGAAAATGGATACAGACTGACTAGTAGGCGTGTGTGTGTATACGTGTCCAAGAGGCCAAAACCAAACACGAAGGGCTAAATTACAAGCCCAAAATACATGGCCCCATGGATTCTTGGGGGCGTGATTCCTGGCCTGCACCACTCACGAGCAAGTAAGCTAATAAGGAACTTAGTAAATAGCCAAATTTAGGGACAACTCGGGTCACCGCATCACATCCCATGGCAACTCTAGGGGTAGGTCAACTCAATCCACCGGGAATCGGCAAGGTCACACTAGAAAACAACTTCATCACTAAAATTAGTGGGGCTAAAGTATAATAGGTGCCTAACGTTTCAACCATCCCAAGTGACCTTTTTTGGACGTCTGGGACCCCTCTTTCGTCAAGAAAAGAATTTCATTAGGTGGTCTCGTGTGGGTCCCCCCCCCTACTACCTTGGTCCCTTCTTCTATCCCACCCAAGACCATTTGGTTTTGAGAGTGGTGGTGGTGGTTGAGTGTTTTTCCTTCTTGGGGTAGCAAATAAATTATGAAATAATTGTCTTTTAGATGATGCATCCTCATGTATAAAGTATGTTATTTACATTGGAGAGTGGGCGGTGTACCAAGTGGGGCGGCTTTTCACACCACCCACCAATGTGACAAGGAAGGGGCTTCAACCCTAAAGGATGGGTAGGTGTTGATCAATTCTTGTGATTAATTTAGCCTTCTCTCCAAAACAAATTCCTATGTAACTGAAGATTCAACTTGGGATCATCCCCCTGGGGACTTGAAGAGAAGTAGTAGGAGTTGAAAATTTGCATTTGTCCATCAATGAAATTCCAACAAATTGATTGCCTTCTAGGAACCGAACTACACATCAAGTCCCTTGATCTGGAGATCTTCCCACCTTTGTTTGCTTGAGAGAGGTAATATTACTTCTCACCTCCAGCAAAAAGAGCGAGTCGCCCAATTTTCTTCCATAACAAATTAATGGTCTTCAAATGGGCATTTTGTTACACAATTTCTTCAAATGTGACCCATCTTTTGAAAATACACATATGAATGTGCAGAATCATATTCTAGTGGCAATCTTCCAAACCTTTGAAATCTTCCAAACCTTCGAGACCTTAAAAGATTTTGTGCACACAGATACCCTTAATCTTTAATAAATATTGAAAGTGGCAGTTCCAATCGAGGCAATCCTAAAAATGCAACATTGGACACTCCCATGGTTGCCACTGATATAACACCAGTGCAAGAGCCTTGAGAAAAATGTCGGTCAATGAAATTCCAGTAACAACAATTCATCTGGGCTAGTTTAGTTAGAACAATTTTAGGTTCCATAAGTCATGGTCGTCACTTGAAGAATTCAAAACTCGAGTCTGTTTAGCCCATTCGAAACATGAAAAGGTGTCTTTTCAGATCTATGTTTTTTAAATAAATAAATAAATAAATAAATGAATAAATATTTTCCAACATCATATTCACAAGATGTCTTTTCAATTGAATTTGAATTGAATTAAAATCATTTCAAAAATTTGTATTGAATTGAAATCAATTCAAAAATTTGAATTCAATTCAAGATGAATGCAATGTCATTCAATATTTACATTTAAATGGAATTTAATTTCCAAAAAATCAAAATTTCTTTCATCAATTAATCAATTGATTGTCACTGGTAGTGCACAGCAGCACAGAGCCGAAATTAAAAAAAAAATCAAAATTTGAAAATTATAATGGTCAGGCAAAATGGCGTAGGTGACGTGAAATGTGTGCTGACGGTGAAAAGACGACGACCACCGCCTTTTTAATGCCTTGGTGCTTTGCCACTTTCCACCTTCTCTCTATTTACCATGCGAGAGGTTTTTACCCTGTCCAGCCATATTCAGAGACACGTAGGAAAAAAACTTGACACGTGGCGATGATTCATTCGGTTACGGGGCCGGAGTTCGTGGCCCATGAAACTCTCCCATTCTACCGGAGGCCATTGATGAGTCCGTGTGGACGGGGACAAAGAAATTACCATCGGTAGTAACTTTAGGAGAAACCCGAGGGGGGAACGAGGCAAACAGTTTTTCTGTTTTGGTCAATTTAGTCGTGATGTGCCAAAGTGGCAATGAGCCACACGAAGTTTAGCCAAATTTGGCTACAGGATAAAATTTGAAAGTAGAATTTTAAGAACGTCCTTCAATATTTTTGGCTACGTACTTGAGCCGTGTATAGAAATCTGGGAAAATTTCTTAAAATTTGGTCGATTTATGGCTAGTGAAAAATCTAAAAAAGCACTTGATTTTAGCACTTTTAATTTTCAATACAGCTTTTTGGCTGTATATATATAGCCAGCGAAAAAACAGGCTTTCAAAGGAGGCAACAGCCCCTATTACTAGTATTTTTGGCTATATACTGGAGAGCCATGTATAGAAATATGGCAAAGTTTCTTCAAATTTGGTCGAATTATGGCTATTGAAAATCTCAAAAAGCACTTAATTTTAGCACTTTTTAATTTTCAATATACCTTTTTGGCTATATATATACAGCCAAAAAGCGGCTTCAGAAGGACGCAACAGCTCCCCCCTCCAACACTAGTAGTAACTAGTAACTTATTAGGCTTCACTTGCGGGTAATATGACCCTGGGTTAATCGTGGGCGCCACAAGAGCATTTGCCGCGGCGGTGTTGGCGCGCGCTGGTGCGATATATATTACGCAAGTCTTGTGCAGTGTTCTCCTCCGTCTTCGCTTTGCTTCCTGCTTTTAGTTGCTTGCAAAGATTGATCGAGCGAAGCGAGCTCCGATCTTCTGCTACTTGTGAATCATCTTCCGTTCTAAAGTGATCCGATTGCCATTGCATTGAAGTCGGAGTGTCTTCTGATCAACTTTTTTCACTCTTTTTCCAGTGTGATTGTGTGGTACCTATATAGCCATGTCGACTCTAACAGAGTTGCTGGAACTGTCGCTGGATGAGAAGACCATAATCGCAGAATATATCTGGTGCGTGCGCAATCTCTGTTTTGAATCTCTTCTTTCCCTTCAAGTTCTTCCTTCATTTCTCCCGGATTTGGAAATTTCAGTTTTACGGTAGATATTATAAGGAATTCGCCAAGAAAGATTCAGCCGTGTCATGATCAGCTGTAGCAGGCTTCCTCACGGATTTTGATTTCTTGCGCAATTTGTTTTCGTGATTTCTGCATACATAAGATTTGCTTTGGCGGAATGCTTTTTTTCCCCCTGCAGGATCGGAGGCTCGGGCACGGATCTTCGCAGCAAAGCCAGGGTAAGTCTCCTCGACAAATTACGTTTACATCGCTTCCCACTAATGTTTTGTGTTAAGCGGGCCGGAACCTGAACTGACGATAAGAACTAGCATGTCAAACACGAGTTGCAGCAGATCTTCAGCTTCTTGCCTGATCAGCGGAGTAAGTCTCGCAATCAAGGTGGAATCACAGGCAGCTTACATATTCCTGCTCGGCTTTCTGTTTTATGCAGACCCTACCTGGACCTGTGACAGACGTCAAAAAGCTTCCAAAGTGGAACTACGATGGTTCCAGCACTAACCAAGCTCCAGGAGCAGATAGTGAAGTGATTCTATAGTAAGCCTATGTACCTCTGCATGATCAGAACACTCCTCCCCGGAGCTTTGATTTCTACACTTGTTCATAGTCCATAGTACCTTAGATTATTCCTTGCCAACCTTTTCGGCATTTCCTGAAAGTCTTTGTTCCAATTTAAGTAGCTCATGGATTGAGTACTATATCCAACTGCATCATGGATGGCTGTACAGCAAAGTGGAGAATTGTTTAGATGAAATTTCTCTCCTAAACAATATGTATCTTCTTCTTTTGGCTCAACTGTTGTGCAGTCCTCAAGCCATATACAAGGATCCCTTCCGCAGGGGACACAACATCCTGGTAGGTATCCACATCTACAGGTTTTGCAATTCTGCTTTTGGGGCTTGAGTATTAGAAATAGTAGCTGGGAATGCTGGGAGATAATTACTAACCCCATGAATTCTTTTGCAACTTGTGTTGCAATTCTCTAGGTTATCTGTGATGCATATACTCCTCAGGGTGTACCTATCCCAACCAACAAGAGAGCAGCTGCTGCCGAGGTCTTTGCCAAGAAGGAGGTTGCTGGGGAGGTACCCTGGTAAGTTTAATGCTATGATTTTGTTTGTCAAGGATTTGAGGATAGTAGGCAGGAGTTTCTTGACCTTCCATAGACCCTTGCACCAAGCTCTAGGGTATTGAGATTGTTTGCAGAGTTATATTTTGTAAAGATGCAGATCCTGATGAATATGGCATATTATGCTTTTGAGTCCAGGTTTGGACTTGAGCAAGAATACACTTTGCTACAGAAAGACATCAAGTGGCCTCTTGGTTGGCCAAAGGGAGGATACCCTGGACCTCAGGTGAAGTGAACCCCTTCTTGCACACCTGCATTTTCATGGCCTGACATGTAATCTTGGGTCTTTTGCAGAGTTTTAGAGCAGAAATAGTGTCTGAGGCTGTACTAATTTTCTTACTATCTCAAATGGGCAATCTGCATCTGTCCTTTGCAGTAAAATTACAGAATCTTTGACAAATGTGTAGTGCTCCAGCAAGTCACAAACTTTGCTTTGGATAAGTCTCTTAGGTCCAAATTCTATTGTCATCTCTGGCCTTGAAAAATGCATACAACTTCAATCAGCAAATATCATTATTCATTGTGGTTTATTATTAGGCCATTTGTTTTCCATGAGTGTTAGGCATGAGGATTGGTGGTACTATGGATTTAAATGCTGTTGCATTTTTCTAATATGCCAGCTCTTGCATGCCCACAGGGTCCCTATTATTGTGGAACTGGAGCTGACAAAGCCTGGGGCCGTGATATTGTGAATGCCCACTACAAAGCATGCCTCTATGCTGGCATTCAAATCAGTGGTATCAATGGCGAAGTTATGCCTGGTCAGGTAAAATACAATTTCAAAACCCAGTATTGTCACTGTAATGAATGCATGGAGGTTTTTGATAATTCAATTATCTTCAGCTTGCTCTAGGTTTGCCTGACTAGCCTTCTCTACATTATGACCAATGGGACCCTAGTTTACTGAGACTTGGAGAGAATTGTCACAACATATCATGTGTGTATGTGATGGAGCACAGCTTCACCTATTGCTCTCTTCTACACTGTTAATTGCTGATATTTGTTGCCTGTTCCTCATGCCACAGTGGGAGTTCCAAGTGGGACCTTCAATCGGCATTGCAGCAGCGGACCAGTTATGGGCGGCTCGCTATATCCTAGAGGTACATAAGTGTGCACAGATTTTGAAGTTTCTGGAATTGTATAATTTGCTAGAGTTGTGGGAAGTAAACTTTTGTTGCTCCAATTGAATACCTAATGTATTTCATTGCTTATGTTCATTGGTTTGTAATAATTTGAACAGTATATTGGTGGTGGTTATTGCAGAGGATTACAGAAATTGCAGGGGTGGTCCTTTCGCTGGACCCCAAGCCTATTGATGTGAGAACCCAAGCCTGTCTTTGAAAAAATTGGACCATGTTAGAATGGGTATCTTCTACTCTGTTTTTTTTTTCTTTATGTTCCAAGAGTGTGTGAGAATTATGCTCATTTTTTTATGGTAAATCTGACACAGGGTGACTGGAATGGTGCGGGTTGTCACACAAATTACAGGTACATTTGCTCATGTTTCAGTTGGTTGGACATCAGAGCATATTTTTGTGAAACTGAAGCCCACTGGACTGATTTGATTCCTGTGACGTGACAGACACTGAGAAAGTCTGCATCTAGATCTTTTTCATGCACAAGGTTCATATAGCATGCTTCCGATACACCTACTTTTTTTTGACGGAAAGGGGGGTTTACTATCTGCTTGTATGACAGCACAAAGACCATGCGTGCTGAGGGTGGCTACACATTGATCAAGGAGGCTATCAATAAACTTGGATTGAGGCATAAAGAGCACATTGCCCAATATGGAGAGGGCAATGAAAGGCGCTTGACTGGGCGTCATGAGACAGCTGACATGAATACCTTTTCTTGGGTATGGACATACACTATGTTTGCAATTTAGTTGCTGTATTTCAGATACCCGTCTTGCTAAAATGAATCCTGTATTCATAATTGACAAACTCCTTAGTCTGTATACTTTTTCCTTTTGCCTCTGTAGAGTACATTATATGTCTTGTGCACATGTGTAGGGGATAGCTTTTGTATTCTAATGTGGTGTATGCCAATGGGTCACAATGGATGCAGGGTGTTGCCAATCGTGGTGCCTCTATCCGTGTGGGTCGTGATACAGAGAAGGAAGGAAAAGGTGAACATCTTGCCTTGAGATGCTAATGCCAAATGGAATAAAAATGATTTTCTGATGCAGGCACAATTTTTTGGACCCCTACCCTTTAGAGGCATAGCCCAACTGGATTTGCCAGATTGTCAAGTTGTCATCTGTAACAGAATCAATGGATTAAAGTCTCTGATTATTTGAGACATGATTCTCCTGTGGCCAAAGACTAAGGGTGTTTCATGACAGGTTACTTTGAGGATCGTCGACCATCATCAAACATGGACCCATATGTTGTGTGTGGAATGATTGCCTACACAACAATTCTATGGAACCCAGGTCAGGATTTGAATCCATTGTTGATAGAAAGGCTGGATGTATTGTATTAGCTGGGGCTTTAAACTATGCAACTGATTTCAAACTGTACTGGCTGTTGATGTGTTGAGCTGAAACTTGCTGTTTGTGCCATGCAGAGACAAAGTAAGCATGAAGCTTGAGCCTTCTGCAAATGTCCACATCTGGAGAATGAAAGTCCAAATGTGCAACATCAGATTAGTAGAGGTTTGGATCAAATTTCACACACTCCTTGTAGCATGCAGCAATTTGGTCACATGTAGCTCTAGATCTGAGATTGAATAACAAAGGCAAAAAACATACTACCTCCTGACCCATCTTTACTGTGTTTGTTTTGACACACCTTGTTTCACTGCAGCCTGAGATAGATGCTTGTGTGGGGGGTCTGGATTTTCTTGGAGATTAGGATTGGAAAGTTTGTGCTGGAACTTGGAGCAGCACCAGTAGTTTTGTTATACCTAGAGGGGAGCTGTGTACACAGATCTCAAAATGGAATAAAGAAAAGAGCATGCAACCAAAATGATTTGACTACATTGTTGTCTTATATACTGCTCATACCTTATTTAGCAGTACCATTGTTATAGGTAATTGATAAAGAGCAGACTCAGCTCATTGCACCTGTCTGCAACCACTACTGCAATAGTTAAGACCAGTGTTGGTCTGGTTTTAGCTTATGAAGGGAATCTCTGCTTCCTGGTTCTAAGTTCCATATCATGCAGATCTTGGTCTGGTTTTGGTTTTGGTTTTTCCTAAGAGTTTAGGACCTCTGGAAAACACTGGTTACAAACACTTTGGGCCAGAAATAGTAATGACATGGAATAGCTTAGCCAAGAAGGCAAATGGGTCTCATTGTGGGGTAGTAGATTGAGGTGGGGACATGGTGACTTGCTGTGGGGGGAAAATGTTAGGGTCAGATGTAGTGGGGATATGGTCAGCCACCATTGCAGAAATGTTTTAGGGTGGGGATATAGAGCATCCATTTGGGAAAAAGACCAGAGAAAAATTTAGGGTGGGTGATGACTACTATATTTTAATATCCTGAAAAGATCACCAACTCTGAGGTGAATCTCTAACTGAATCCAGGTCAAGGTCTCTACCTAACCAAAGACCAAACTAGCTAGAGCTGAAGTTAACGTTAGCAAAACTTAACCAAACCAGGAACTAGATCTAACACCATAGGTTCATAGAGCTCAAAACATAATGTTTAGTGTAAACCAATCATTTGAAAAACTTAATTTGAAATGCTGGAATCTGCCGTTGTTGGATGATTGAAACGTAGTATGAGAAGACAATGGCTGAAGCACAATTGAATTCATGGAACCTAATAGGTTTAGGGTCTAGGGTTAGAAGACCTAATCTTAACCCTGATAGAAGATCTAAACCATGCCTTTCAAAACACAAAGCAAATGGTGGAATTTGAATGGTGAAAGGGATGCTTGAAATCCAAGATGCTAAGATTTTGGCTGGGGCGAGGTTCTATAGCAAAACTTCAATTTATATAGCAAAATTTCACTAAATTGATGGAAAAACCATTGTGAACGAATGCCATGTGTCCACTGAAAACTAAACATGTTTTGGATATGTCCATGCATAACATATTGATGTCCAATCACACTACCAGCCAGAAAATGCCAATCTTTCTTTGCCCTGGACTTGGCAGATTATGAGAAGTGCCATTGAACAATTGTTTCTATAAAATTGTTTTCCTCTTTACTGAGATAGGAACAATCTTCGACATGCTGAATTAAAAAGTTACAAGTATAATTAGGTGCAAGATCCCTCCCACTCTTAAGGAGCAAGTGGAAGAATCCTACCTTTCCTGGGCCTTGTGATCTACATATGTTTATGTTCATGATAACTTCTTCTTCAAAGTGCACAAGGGGTGAAGCCCACAGGAGGAGGACATTCCCAGAATGCAAGCTTGCATGTGGCTTCCACTTCATTCGAGGCCCCTTGTTTAGGCTGGTTTTACACCACACGTTTTGTTAGTGTAGAACCAAGGTGCATTAAACTAACTGGCATTCATGACCACTTGAAGGTGAAAAGCACAAAGGAAAAATTATAACTCTTACATGGCAATGATTCCTATAATGGAGGGGCTGGTCTTTCACACTCACAATTTCTAAGCAATGGGACAAACATGGTTACGGCATTAAACCCTTATCTTTATCAAATTGCAGGAACCATCTGTAAGAAACAGTCATGAAACTCTTGGCTCTATCAAATTGTATAAACCATCTCCAAGGAACAATCATGTACCGATGACCACAATGTAACAAGAGATGTCCACACATCATGTGATCACCACACTATATATTGTCACTTGACCATAGTACACAAAACCTGAAAGAAGATCATTGTTACAACATATCACCCAATGTGTGGAAATCCAAATCATTCATGCTTGTTAAAATCAAAGTTTTACATTGGGTGAACTTCTCCAAGAAATAAATCAATACTTGATTTTGGTAATTCATGGATCTAGCAGACGACCCTTTTTCCCCTCCTTCCTTCCACCTAGCAAGTTGAGGGTTTCAGTTCACAAGTGGGTACAAAAATTTCAATTACAAGATATTAGAGCTAGTGAATTTTAAAAACAATTTTGTTAGGTCAAAAAAGTGATGATAAATGTTTAAAAAAACTGAATCTAGTCAAAATTGCATTGGAAAATCAGGACCTCCTCAAAATTCAAAGAAGTTGTTGTCAAGATGCAAAAGTTTGCTTAAAAAAAAAGGTTGATTGGAGTTCGTATAGGGGAGTTTTTGCATAATCTATCACATATGGTTTCCAACTTGACAATTTTATGTTGAAATCTTTTCATATTAGTAGCTTTCAATCGTCACATATGGGATACTTTTGTCCTCCCAAGCAACGGCAACCCATATTTGAATTCAAAAGGCCACATCACATTCTAGTTAATCCTTTGAAAATTTCCTCGAGTTTGAGCATGACATGGTTTCATGAATTTTGTGATCTAATTGATAGACACATATTTTCAATGTTTTCAATAGGTGAAGATTGAATTTATGTTCTAGAATGAATAAAAATGAAAATGAATTTCATGAAAACCTATTTGATTGAATGAATTTTTGTTTTGATATCATAGCATTCAAGGAACAAATGAAAATATTATAACATTTTGACCTTATATTAGTTGATTGTAAGTGCAAAGCAGCATGGAGCCAAAGTTGATAATAATCAAAGATTGTTGACATTCCTTTAGACAAAACAAAGTTTTGCTAGATAAAATTTTAATTGGTATTTATTTCATAGTAAGGAATCCCAATGAAGCTCAGTTTAAGCTCAGAATTAGGAAGCACCTTAATTGCAGGAGGGATGATAGATATAAGTAATTTCCCTCTCATTCTTAAGGAGGCATAGATTCATCCTCTTTTTTAGGAGTGATATTCATGGATAGTAGTATAGGCTGTGTGCTGTTTGTCAAGTTCGAGCTGGTTACCCAACTAATTTTTCTCTTCAAAAATCGTTGTTTGTAATTTTATTGAATTTTCAATGACAAAATTTATCCAACTTGCACCTTAGGTCTAAAAATTTGCAAATCACTTTCATTAAATCCTACTCATTGAGGGCTTTCCAACAATAGGTTACAAGAGCATGGCAAGAGATGTTGTGATTTGAGAGATCTGTTTCTGGATTATGCTAGAGATGATGACAATGAACATTCACTTCCTAACAGAATTGCAAGTTCCAACTTTCATTAGTTTTGTGGTACATTAATGGACGACCCTGCATTTTGTAATTCAACGAATACACATCCATGGACTACATTTGTGACATTTTCTGCTTATTTTGTGGGGTTCTTGAGATTATTTTCTTCCAGGATGTAGTCTCCAATTGCATTCTGTCACCAACAGCACAATTTTTCTCACCGTCTTCCTTCCTATCTCTTTGCAAGGGAAGAGAAGGAGGTTCTGCAATCTATTGATTTGGATCTTTAATGGATTTACCAATACCATGTTGGCTATATAGAGCATACAAAATCTTTTCACATTAATGGGCATATCTGTAGCCAGTGATTGCTTTTGTCCAATGCAAGTGTAGGGCAACTGCCTTGGAGTGGGGAGTTACCTGATATGAAGAACTGGCAGAAAATTATTTTCAAAAGATTCTGGTTATGCATGGCAGGTATCCACCGGGTATAACAAACAAGAAACTTGAAAAAGAGAAATGCACACATTTTGCTTTCCAATCACCCTTTGTCAAGGAGAAATTCTGCTGGATAACATGCCCCTCCAATACACTAAGAATTTTCTGCGGGTGCTTTACGTGGTTGGGCAAGTGATTCTGAGTGCAAAGCCCATCCTCATGGAATGTTGATTGCTTTTGGTGGCCCATACAAGCCTTGTAACTTTTCAACAAGCAACTTGGATTTCTGATATAAGTACTCTATTACACAATCCATGGAAGTCATGTTGCAAGAATTGGAATTGACTCCTTCATCTATGCCCCTGCCAAGAAGGGACAAGGAAATAGGAAAACTGTGCTGAATTTTCAAGACGGTGCAGGCCGGTAACATGGTGCTTTGCTTTATTTTCGTTTGCTAAGAATTATTGGATAAGGGTAGAGTGTATGGGCGCTTGAGCACGGTTCTCAAAAATCAAAGAACCCACCAACAAAATTCAAAGAACTAGTCAAAGAACCTACTCTAAACTACTGGTTCTGTGCCAGTTTGAGAAACCTCTAACTCTATCGAAATTATCAAAACACCAGAACTGGAGGTTGTAACAAAATCAAAGAACCGACTCCACACTGGTGCAGGCAGGCCAGCTTTGAATCTTGCCTGCGTTGAAAAATCGAACAAAGAGGAGTTGCAATTCCCACTCTGTGGTGACATGGGTGGAAAGGGGGCAAGCTTGTCCAAAGTGCACATATATATGAATTGCTGACTCCAGAAGATTTGGTGGTCTATAATGTCAACAGTTTGACTGCACCGTCTCCAAGGACTTCTTAGAAAAATGGAGGTTCTTTTGGGTCCTTTGGAAGGATTTGGAACCCAAGAAATCAACCTAGGCAAAGCAGGATGGTTAGAAATCTCTTCCCTACAAGACAAGTTTTCTAATCTTTTGAGACGTGAGCTTCATATCAGATTTGTGGCGTTTTTATGTTGAAAAGTCACTCTTTGCAAGAATGAGCCTAAGATGTGTAACATCCAATTCATATGGGAATCCATTGTGTGTGTCAATCACCTTACCTAAACAACTCATTCTAGTGAAGAGACTAAATAAGGTTGCGATTCCCCCAAATTCCCCCAAATTCTAGCAAGTGACAATAGGTAATGGCTTTGTGTACAATCTGCAACCGAGCTACGTTTTAACTATTGCACCTGTTTAGTGCCTACTGGACACTTTTCTGCTGGTGAAATTCCGAATAATTTTCCTTGTTAGGACACTATGGTTCTTTCCTATGGTATTAGTGTGTCAAATTTCAAGATTAGTATCATTTCCAAACCACCATAGATTATATATATCACATATTTTTCCCATTGAAGTGGTTGAAACCACAACATTTACCTCACACATCAGTCAGAGCCAACAACTACAGTATGAAAAAAAGCATAATCTATTGTATTTAAATTTCTATTGTAGTGTCTTCAATTTCCGTGAGGGTACAACATTTTGTTGTACATCTGGGTTGTGATTCTTCTGGATATTTTGGACTGCAGTTGGCTGACTACGAAGGCTCCATGCAGAAGACTACCGATGGTGGGCCAAAGTGAACCCCAACATGCACCAGGTGCGCCCATGCAGGATGGATGATGGTATGTGGATGGGAAACATTTTGTGGTAGGTAAGGCCCAAAAGGTTGAGGGCGTTACTAGAATAAGGGTATCACCCGACGACAATGTGGTAGCCATCCATCATGGTGCTCACATTCTGGTTACACCCTTGTCCAAAGGCCTTACTGAACATAAAGCAACTGCCTCTGCTGAATGATTTCAATGGATGAACAAAATCATGGTACCTTCCAATGTGGCCAAGTGAACCTTACCTTTTGAACCTTACCTTTTGAAGGTGAGCAGCTCCAAATACACTGAAATTGCTGGCAGTGCTTTACATCGTTGTATTTTTGTCCCATACATGACCATGGTGATTAGCTATGTACTAATCAGTATTGAAAGGGTATTTGGTTTTTATTGATGACCGCTGGTTCCAGTTTTCTAATTGTTTCAGAATCACAGAATTGTCGCTTCCTTGGTCAAGTGCAAATGGGAATACCATCCAGGGCTAGAATGAAGCAGACATCATCCACTGGATGAACCTGAGCTGAGTTAATATCTGGTTTCACCTAACAAGCGGGTTGTTAATAGGTAGGTAATATAAAAGCAACAGAGCTAACCAACATGGTTAGCTAGGGAACTGGAAACCAACAGAAAGTTGTTTCCTGACCAGTTATCATCCATCCTCGATGGTGCACTGGTGGGTGTTGGTTCCCTCTGGAAGCATTGGAGATTCCTTTGCTACCAAAAACTGGAAAAAGGCCAAAAAAAAGAAGAAAAGTGCACTAATGGAATCTACGCCAAAAAATCAATTTTTAGCACATGAAAGGTTTTTACATGTCTACTATTATTCACTTCTACTATTTTTCTGTTTCTACTAATTTCAGATTTTAAGTCCAACCCCCTTGATTTATTTTTATGTTAAGGGCATTTTTTGCCTTGGGGACAATAAACTTTTATTACTCGTAAAACACTTGGAGAAGAAAATTTGTAGTCTATGTGGAGGGCACCTCATCATATCCATGAATTTCCTTGCTAGAAATTGGGAGGGATATTAATGCCTACTCCTCAAGGGTGGGAGGGAAACTATTCCTCCTAATAGTTGTAAAAACCCTCCCCTTATTGAGGAGTAGGCATAAGAACCCTCCCATTGATATGCCTCATGATCTACATAGGTTTGATTGAGGATAAATTTTGACTCATGCTTTACCGTAGGTAAAGCCTTACCTACCGGTGGGCGACATTCACAAAATCCATCCAATTCCTTTTAGGTTCCTTGGAACCGAACTGGAACCATCCTCCGGTAACCTGCCAACCTGGGTACCCACCCAACAGTGGTAAAACCGCTGCACAAACTGATTAGTGTAGTTATAAGTAACCTTACATAGTGTAATAGATTGGTGAGCTTTTTGAAAAGCCGTATTGCACCCAGAAATACCTCAAATTACTCACAAATTTTATACAAAAAAAAAAATCACCACTTAACCTCATTGGAAAAATCATGCACGATTATGTGCTTGGACTTTATGGGAGTTGTGGAGGGGTCGAAAGAAGGTTACCCAGGTGAGATAAGTACCCCACTTTGGTATACCGATTAGAGGTAGGTACCTACCCATCCAAATGGATAATGAAAAAATAATAAGTTTCCTCGATGGGTGAGGGAGAGCATGGGTTGAAGCTGGACTTCAAAATTTGGGTGGCCATTGAAAACAAAATGCTTGATTCCATGAGTTCTTCAAAATAGTCTAACAAAACTCTATGAAGGAAGTGCTTTCTAGTGAGGTGGAGTCAAGTCTCCCCCTCAAAGTTAAAACTTTTTATCAATGAATGAAGACACCCCCATCTTTCACTCACAAGATTCCAGCCAAAAAGGAGCAAGGGGCATGGGGCCCAAGTGGGGACAAGAAAATACATGGTTCATGTTGAAGTATCACTAAAGCAAAAACATCGAAGCAAATTGGAACAATATCTA
>Ga0209208_10001917_pt1 | contig 29785 bp, 26 predicted proteins | sample S1TSphfallax_3_FD_187694 | JGI IMG/M metagenome (GOLD analysis project Ga0209208, IMG submission 187694) | Host-associated microbial communities from peat moss isolated from Minnesota, USA - S1T2_Fd - Sphagnum fallax MG (SPAdes) (version 2) | ecosystem: Host-associated > Plants > Peat moss >...
TGCAGAACACATTTCTCTAATAAATCACTGCATTGTAACAGACCCACCCCTGTCTCTTGTTCATCCATATTTCTTTCCTAGCCAACCCATCCTCTATGCAAGTTCCCATCTTGCCCCTTGTTTTGTCTCTCAACAACCCTAGACCATGTCTCAGCTAGTCATGCTAATCCAATTGATTGGCTCACTTTGTGCAGTGGAACTCAAGTGAATGCAGTTGTGCAGTGAATTCTCAGCAAATCACCCTTACCAACAATTCACAGCTATAACTTGCATCAACTGTTGTTCTGCATCCGAGTATAATCAGAGCAAAACAAGACTGAAAGGAGATGGGTCTGGACAGACGAACAATATCAGTTACCACTCATGGCAGACATTGAAAGGCAAGATGCAAGTTTTTGCACATAGAGTAAAGAATGAACAGTGCAAAGGCATGGTGAGGCTGGCATAAAGTCTGGTTGAAGATGAAGGAAATCATGATGAGCAAAACATGAAGAAGTATGTGATGCAGACTAGATAGACATAGATAGATATGCCCTCAACAAACAGATGTTAGACAAGGAGACTTCTATTCCATAATACGTTTTCTGTTACTATCGTGATACAAACAAGTTCAGATGTTCACAACAAATTTGTAAACTGCAGTTGATATGGTCTTGAACCACCCACTACTGCATCATAAATTCTTGTGCTCCTCAGTTGCCAGCAAATGATAAAGCTCTCCCATATTGATGTAGGTTTGTCCTCAGGTTAATGGTCTGTCCTTAGTTGAAGAAGAAGACTTTGTCCTCCTTGCCATGGGAGGAAAAACAGCAACTCCATCATGTTTTGCTGCTCATCGAGGAGACGTGGAACTTTGTTAGTGCGCCTCGTACTTGGGATCCGCTATCACATAATGGTATGCAACCACCAGCACAAATATGCATATCCCCAAGAAGTTTACAACAAACCCTAACTCTGTGTCGTCAATCATCTGCAACCATGCCATAGCCACCAGCAGCAAAGCTCCGATAAAATCAAAATCTGAAAACAATTTTAGGTACTGGAATACACAACAAGGTAAGCTACTGCTGAATCCTCCAAAGAAGACAACTCTTCATCTGCCAATGATCTCATCACCTGTATCAGGACTACTGCCGCCTTTCATAAGGTAACAATCTCTTGTGGCAATAGCAAGCCAAAGTTGCGTATCCAAATTTTCCCTGAAGAACTTTGGAAGTTTCTCAGCCTTCCAACACTTTCCAATCTCAACATGAATTCCAAAACAAAGCCTTGAGAATCCCCCCTTGCAATCCACAGCAAGACAAGATCCAATCTGTTTGCGCAAGTGGAAAAACAAGTGATAGAGAAAGGGGAGAAGAAGGCTCTTTACACAGCTCGATTCCTCTACTGCTTGCATGATCCGCGAAAACCTATTGACTTCTACTGATAATTGAAAAAACTGACTAGTCAAAGTGGGAGAAATCGGGAGGAAAATCCAGATGATGAGAAACAGCGGATCGCATACCTTGCCGACTTGTAGCTTGAAGCGAGGAAACAAGAAATTGCAAAACCAAGCCAAGCGTGTTCAATCTGTCGTCCTTACCTTCAGACAAACCGTGCTTCGTCTTCCTTGAATCCCATCAGCGAAGCAGCCAGATGCTGGAGTAGCTTATAAGCGCACATATGCACACTGGACATGGCAAAAAACAATGTCCATCTTACCTTACCTTAAAACCTTAGCACCTGTTGCGGGACCACGAAAACTGCGAGACAAAAGATCTCGAACTTTGCAATCTCCGTCTTGATGTCAGAAGCTAATTGACGCCATTTTTTTGCCGAGAGATCACAGACTACAGTAGGAAAGAAGCGTCGCATTCACACACAATTGCAGGAGCTACTTGCATGCTTCATTTGTAGATTGTCCGCTTATCCGATCTGAACTTTACTGAAGTGGGTATATCCATTTGCCGTGTTGCTTCATCGATCAAACAGCAAAAAATGACAGTAGTTTACATATGAATTGTGTTTATGTCGAGAGATCTTTGTAAGCGAGGGGAAGAGAGAGATAATAGTGGAATTCGGATGTTTGTCATGTGTTGAAGTTCGCGAACCAACTCAAATTGTGGACGAGATGATCGATCATCTCTCATCTCTCATGAAGAGGTGGATGCCGAAGCGCGTGGAGGAAATGCGGCGTTAGAAGCAGCAGCAGCAAAACTTTAAGTATTTGTAGCATAAGTAGGATTGGGAACAACTCTGACCAGCTGTTGAATGAGGAACCATGGTAAGCAAGAGCTTGGAAGCCTTGAAAACACCATCTGATGAAGTCTTATCCATCCATCACAAATTCTCAAACCATAAGACAAAAAGAATGTGTGAGTTTACTCTATTGGTGTAAAATTGCAAATAGGAGTGACTGCAGCTGACTGGTTTCCTCAAGAACAAATATCTTTTAATCTTCTACAATTCAGATGACTTCTTGATGCAGTGACTGATTTTAGATTGGGTTCAAACATTGTCTGGTCTAATCCAGAATGCATGATCTTCAAGCAGAATCACTTGAATGACGCCATGAACCAGTCTAGGGTATATAACAAGATGGAATGTTGAACTGAGCCGTCCTTCTCTTGGGGTTTATGTTGAAGCCCTCATTACAGAAGAGCGTGGAGGCCAGTTTATTGTCCCAGGTGCTACTACACTTGTGGGCACTACTGTACTTGCAAGCTTTAAGGATAGGGAGAGTACAGAAGGCGTTACATGGGGTTTGATTGTTGTCATTCAGGCAGATGTGGAAACACCATTCATAAGCAACAGAAAGTGGCAGTGACAGAACTGATTCAATAAATTGCAGGTGAAAGCAGTAACTGAATCTCTGGTATTCATACTGAAGACACACAATACAGACTACAACTGTCTTGGTAATGCATTGCCCATGCTTGAGGAGCTTTTATTACACTGCATTGTTTTGCAATTTGTAGTTCGCAAGAGGCATCACGCCAATAGACATAGCTTGAACACAGCTGTCCTTTAAGAGGGTTCGGACACTGCAAGTATGGTCAGAGTTCCTACCACTGGAAGGATTTCTTGAGCAAAAATGTACAGAAGCCCCGAGGATTGAAACATGAGATAATACTTCCATGGATTGGCTGAAGGGTGACAAAGGCTGCTGGAACTTTCATATCATCTTGGGTTTACTTGCAAACAAAACACTCTCTGTACACACTATGCGCCTCTGCGAGTTGTACATATACAATTGTAAAAGAAATCCAAATCAAGAGCTAAAAGCAGAATAGAAAGCCCTCATCACACCGTACTTTGCCATCCAGGGGGCATGTGACCAAATAGTTGTATGTTTAAATGGCTATGTCATCAAGGGAGCCCCTGACTTATCATTAATTTTCCTTGTAGTGAACGTGGTGGAAATGCCAGACTCAAGTAAGGATCTTCTGGGATAAGATGAGCATCCAGTCTTAAACTCATACGGTCCTTGTCTCACTCCCCAAACCTGTCCTTGCACAAGATGCCATGAAGTTGAACATATCAGCCCCTGACTGCAAAAGACTTGGCGAAGAATCTAGTTTCTTTCTCTTGACTTAGGGCCTCCAAATGGTATGGTCTTTCCTACAAAAAGTTAAAATTGTTCAACACGTACCTGGTTACCATCATCATCATATGCACGGTCCCAACAATGGATTTCGTTGTTCCTATAAAGTGTCAGTTCAGATGTGCACCTTGTGGCACCATTCTGCAAGACATAGACAAGATGTGCTATTGTCATGTTATAAACTTTGTGGCAATGTTTACTGGAGGGGGATGTCAAAAAATGCCACATTGAACATAATATAACTCGTGAGAATCAAGAAATCTCCATATTCATGATTAGGACAACCAGAACAAGGTTCAAAACTTTTCTTGAAGTCAAAGAGAGAATTCCAGATAAGGACTGAAGAACTGGAAAGAAGAAAAACAGGAGAGAAGTTCAAGACAAAGAACAACAAAAAATTGAACAGAATTGAGGAAGTAACCACAATTCAAGCACATGGGGACTGAGGACAATTACCCAAGAATTAGGAAACCCTCCAGGTGGAGTGGATCCCTCATACAAACACCGTCGACCACGTTCGCAGTGTGATAGATACACAGTTGTGAGATGCTCCCCAATGTCCTGCATGAGTGCAATATAATTTCCACCACCCTAAACTTTTCACAAAATCTCATGCAAGAGTGTTTACTTCATAATCTCATTGCTGGTCAGACCATTCCCAAATAACCTAAATGACTTACTGCAATATATCACCGTGAAAATTTTGGCATAACACATTGGGTGAGCTCTATTCTGACTCTCTTCTAGTTTAGAAGCAAGGAGTTGTCAGTCTACTTACACCAACTACATCCTCTGGTTGTGGGCGCTGGTTGGTTGGACGATCACAAAAATTCCTGTACTCCTCAATATCTCGCACTGCATATGATCCAACCTGGCAGCAAACCATCTCAATCCTGGAATCAATGTTATTTCACCTGCAGTCAAGCCCCTAAACCTAATTTAAACTGCATGAGCACAGAGCCACACATCAAAGGATGACAAAGCTGAAATACTACTGAACAAACATGGAGGGGATAGTACAGTTCAAAATCCAGGACAAGCAAGTAATTCACCTCCACATCACATTTCATTTCCTTTGGGCAAGGTTTCACCATATAGAACCTCTGCACAAGCAGAAGCACCAGCTGCCCATAAGAACCAATCATAAGGTATGTCTCATCTGATCACTTCATCATAGCAGTGCAAGTTATACTTGAAATGATACACGAATATGAACTTTATGGAAACCTCAATCTACACTCCCACATACTGTTGGGACAATTACCTGACGATATGGCCTGTCCGGTGTTCTCCAAAAAGCCTGATCCATTGCCAACGACAGCTAGCAACTTTTAGAGAAAAAAAATTACTTTCAACACCAAAGGTTGAATCAAGGATACCCTATTCACTATGTTGTGATTACTGGAAGTGAGATCAGAGAGAAGCAATACACAACTAACTCTAAGATTTGATACGGTTGTCTAATTACTGTATTATCAAGCACTGCAATAACTGGAAGCAAGATCAGAGAATGCAATGCACAACCTGACTCTACATGGCTTGTTATTTACTCTATTGTCAAGAGGTCAAGAGGTTTAGACCTGCTCAAAGTACAGAACCCTGGTTCCATCAACGAGAACGGTAGCTGGACAGGTCAATAGCCTGGCTCCCCCCCCCACCCACCATGCATGTCAGAGAATGATAAATGTTTCATCACACTCAATGACAATGTGTGAACCTTCTTCCCATGGAGAGACCAAACACAAGTGATAACTAGCGTTAGGTTTCCTTGAAGATGCAACCCTGGGAGCTTAACCTGGACACATTATGCATGCGCAGTTTGCTTCCAATTCTAGGTTTCTTTGAACTTGCAACTCTGAGAACTTGACCTGGACACATGTAGATGTGCTTTGTTTCAAATTCTAGGTTTCCTTGAACTTGCAACTCTGAGAATTCACCTAGACACATATCGATGGGCAATTTGCATCCAATTCTAGGTTTTCTTGAACTTGTAACTCTCAGACTTTAACCTGGACACATACAGATGCACAATTTTCTTCCAATTCTAGGTTTCCTTGAACTTGGAACTCTGAGAATTCAATCTGGACAAATATAATATATGTACAATTTGGCACATCAAGTGCACAGCTAGTGTGCAGAAAAGGAGCAGCAAATGCTAGAGATTGAAGCATCACCTGAGGTTGAAATATGTCATAGGGTCTTTGGATGCTTGCTCAGTTGAAAACTGGGGGGAAGAGGCAAAAAGAAAGGCACAAAAAGTTAGGCCAAAATTTGTGCAACCACCTATGTTTGGGCGTGCACCAGTGCATGCCCTAATCCTTGGTTCTCTGTAAGGGGCACAAGCAACACCCAATGGAGAGCTAGGTTCAAGAATCACAAACCTTCTCTCCGCTGAGAGACTGCGCAACCATGCGAGCATGGTCCCGGCGTGTGGTGGTCTTGGTCATCTTGCGAAGAAGGAAAGCGCCCCCTATGAGACACACAGCCTTGATCACAAGCCCACGCACCATGCGACCACCACCGCCACCGCCATTCCGATTCCCATTCGCATCACTGTTATTCGAAGAGTGGTTTGTTGCTCCATTTCCTCCACTAAATGCCAAGGGATTGCCCTCAAAACTTCCCAACTTACTCTCAATGGGCGAAGCCTCAACCGACAGCATCGGCCCTATGACATCCGCACCTTCCATCTATTCACATCTGTTTCTCAGGTTACTTCCCGTCTCTCTTCTCCTCCTCCCTCACGAACCTCACTGGGAGAATGTTTTCAAAGCTCGCAAAAAAGAAGGTTCGAGTACAAACTCCAAAACTTTTGTTTTCTGAAGAGAAATAAAAATTCTTTGGAAACAAAAACACAAAAACAAAACAACCAAGAAAACCAACGACAACCCACAACCCAAAAAAACAAGCTTCTCGACAAGATACAAAGAGTGATGATACTTTTCCACAAAACGAAGAAGAATTTTTTTTGTTGGGGGATTGATTCAAAACTCGCACAACCCCGAGTAAAAAACAAACTCAAACAAAATTACAGAAATGAAGTCGAAAAAAAATTTCTCAATGCAACACAAAACAAGTAAACCTGTGGATAGAGTACCACCTCACAAGAAGACATCCCACCCACGACCCCACACAAGAGTCTCAACAGTAACAACAGGATTCCAAGGTTGAAAATCAAAACTAAATCTACAGAGTGCAACAGAGCTTATGGGTGAGGATTTTCTACAAGGAAGTTAAGGATGGCCAAGAAACAAGAAAACCCCAAACAAATGGGAGAAGGAAACATCCTCCTCACTGGCAGTAGCAGCATCCAAAGGGCAAGCTGCTTGCCATAGCCAAAACAGTAAGCGCATTTGCCTTCTCTTTCCCTTAAAGCTCGCTTTCTTTTTCGTCTCTCTATTTCTGGTGCGCAACTAGGGTACAGGAGGAGCACCTCTAGCGGGTACTAGAGGTTGGTTTCCTAAGGATAGGGAGTTGGCACGTGTAATTATTTTGGATTTCTCTGGGATATTTTGAAGTTTTTGCCAATTTCCACGTGGAATGATTTTAAACAAATTAGGGCAATTTAGGGTTATTGTCCAAATTGGTGCTTTTGTTTTTTCCTTTTTTTGTGAGGACTTATTTGGTTTGGGATCTTTACAATTAGTGTTTCATCCAAACTTTTGCTTTTGTGCTTTTTATCCACAAGAACATTTTCATCCGAAAAAATTTCACATTCATGTTTTGATGATTATTCAAGAAGACTTATGAATGGCAACCTTTGCAACTGTTGATGTTGTTGTTGTGATCATCTTTTTCAGCTTTGTTAGTTCAGTTCAATTTTTGATCAACAAGTTCCCACATGCCCTTACCTTCACGGTTTTTCCATCAAGGACAAAAAGGATTTGGCTCATGCTTACCTACAATTAGGTGGGACAAAAAAGACATGCAATACTAAGGGGGCGGGCGGGGCTGATTGTTTATAGGGTAAGGCACTGCCATCAAGGCGAAATGGATCCAAGGGCAGAGCTCAAGCCCCAGTTTGAAATGCCCTGATAAACAAGCAAGATTACAGCTAATTTCCCTCTGACCAGGGTACCTTACAGAAAATTCCCCCCTTACCTCAACAACACAATTTTGCCCTCAGGTTAGGGCACTCATTTAAAGGTGTGTTCACATTTGGAGTTAGGAACTCTAGTGTTAAATCCTCTAACACCATCCTAACCATTTAGAACTTAAACTTAGTTATCATGAAAATTTTATGTTAAGCTAACATTCACTTAACATTAAGCTATCACCCATTTAACATTGGGTGCCAACTTAGATTTTCATTTAACACTGACTTAACATCAAGTGTGAATGCACCATAACAAAGCACAAAGCTCTCTGAGGTTGTTATGAATGGAGGACTAACTTCTATTCAATAGGCTAACCCTACCCACAATCCATAACATATGAAAATTTGTTAAACCTCAGTCTAGTAGGTTCCCTAATGGAGATGTTGAAGTTGATATCACTTTCTACTCAGTAGTCCTTTACTTATGTACTAAGTTCTAACCACCTAAATGCATCTACTTATGTAGTGGTGGTCAGTGGATCACCCATTGTCCTGCCTATCTATCCAACTTAGTTTTTCACGAGATGTATATAGCATTACCAAGGTGAAACATGATTGTCAACTACAGTGCATCCACAACTGAGTCCTAAAAGGCTAATAGGCTTCTTCCAGTGGGTACTGTGCTCGTGGCTGTTGGTTCACTCTGGCCAGTACAGGACCTGCCATTGTGCCACTCAATTATAGGGTTGGTCGGTCAGTCAGGTTGGTTGGTTGGTTCATTGGACGATTGACCCATTAGTCATGTTGTTATCGTTGTTGTCATGTTGTTAGACAAGAGGGTGTACAACATGTGGAGAGAGAATTGTCTCCACCTTCGTTCATGATTTGCTCTTAAGCAAAGATGAGATTCTGCTCGCACCATTTGTACTTTCAGTAATGAGTGTCTGGTGGTGGGTGTATGGAGCAGCCTTTATTTTAAGGATTCTTCAAAGTAGCTTAGCTTATGTGGCCATCATGCATTTGAGCTAAGCACCTTAAGTGGCTATAATCAGATGCCTACACATCTTTTAAGTGTTTACATGGAGATTTTTTAAATGAACTATCATATCGGGATTTTCTCCCTTGGAGGGTTTGCAATGTGAATAGTGACTATTTCAAACTTGATAGAATGGGGATTTAGGTTATCCAAATTTTTTTTATGCCTCTTGGCAATGTGTGAAACGATTTTAGTGACAAAATTTGGCAACAAGCTCTTAGTTAGAAATTTAAAATGAAGCATAAAGCAAACAAGGGAGTTGAACCTTTTTCTAGAGGACATTTCACCGAGTAGTAGGAGTGCATGATTTTAACTACAAGCCACATATTAGATTCTATATACTAAGGCCATCAAATGTCATGGGTGAAGAAGGACCTTACCCCTAAGCTAAACTAGTCAACATCATGAAATTTAAGGTTGTTTGAAGATGTACATTTTTTTGAACTTGCACTTGATCATTGACTAACCAAAAAACGACAACAATAAGCATAATAAAACAATCATCATTAATGTCAAAAGTTTTTAAACATTGCAAATGTAAATACAACAATCAAACAAGTGGAAAGTTCAAGAAGGGACAAATTGGTTATGATTGAAAATAATTATCATGAATTAGAGTTGGTAACATATCTTATAAGACAAATGAGTAGCCATGATGCTTTCAAAAAACAAGTTGTCCATTTACATAGTACATGACAAGTTACAACATTAAGCCAATGAACATTTTGCATCCATGATCCAAGGTTTCAAGCCAAAAGATCCTTGTGTTTTTTCCTTGATCCACATTATAATGACATCATCATAAGGAAAAAATATCATCATACAAAAAGGTTGTGCACACATACAAACCATCAAATTCAAATGCTTGTAGAATTAGTTCCAAATTTTCTTTTCATAAATGTCAATGTTGAGAATGTTTTTTCATCTTTTGTAAATCCCATACTTTAAATTATAGCCAATTTTGCCACCTTCATGAATTCACTATGCATTTCACCCAACATTCACCAAACTTTGAATGGGAAAAACATGTCCCAATCAATCTTGGGTGAATGTTGAATGGAATGTATAATGAAATGGGGACATGTTTTGTAGTAGTGTGAGAACATAATAATGCATTGGAAGATAACTTCTTTCAAAGCTTGGACAAAGAATTCAAATCCATGGGCTCACCCATAGTCCATTACACATTAAACTTATTGTGAACTTGAAAAAATAACATTATAGGTCCAAAATTTTCACATCAACAATTGTGGGGATCAATGTTTGGGTTGATTCAAGTTCTTGGGCTAACAATAAAACCCTTTGAACTAAAGTAGAGGGATAGGGAAGGATTCTTCACACAAGGATTTTAGCCAATATTGTGGATAAACCACCCTTAAAACATCCATCACCTTTTATGCAACTTTTTTTTCAAACTCATCACTAACCCTAGTTGGTGTTTCAAAACACTAACTTAATCATCATTGACAACTTGTTGGAAAATACCATGAATCACAAGAACATAAAAAAATGTTTGAAGGCAACAACAATGCATCATAATGGAATCCTGAAAATGCAAAAGCTTAAGTTTTCCATACTCATGTTTAAATAAGGTGTCCATTTATGCACCAACACATTTGATGTCCCACTCAACAAATTTTGGTATCTAGTGAACACATCATCCATGCCAGCAAGTTGGGGTTGGGGATCATTGTACCAAAAATATGGATTTATTTGGCACAACTTTATAATACATGCAACATAAACAAAAACATTGTTGAAATTGAAAGAATTTAATCAGCTCATTCAACCTTTCAAGCATTGACATCAAACAAGACAACCCCAAATTCAAGTTGAAAAGAAATTGAAGGTTATGGGTAGCTTGTGAGATTGTGTTAAAATTTTGATGCATTTTCAAAATCAAGGTTTAATATTCAAACATAACATTTTTTTGGGATAATCAAATAAAAATTCACCATGTTTTGATGTTCTTGAAAATGTGTTAACCCTTGATTTTCACAATACATGCCAATTTAACAAACTTTTAGGTTTTTTTTGGGATCGTGAAAAAAATAGGCATACAAGTTTTATAACACATCCTCAAATTTCCCCACCATGATTAGCTTTGAAAACGTTTGTATTAACAAATTTGTGTGATGGTTGATGCAATGCCACCAATGATGAATGGAATATTTAGATATTTTAATTAAATTGTCACCTTAATTCTACACCCTACAAAACACATTGACCCATAATTCCAAATGTAATAAGTTTTGAAGTCATTTTTTGAGTCAAACCACCATACAAAACCATAGCATCCACCACAATTCTATTTCAAATGATCTAAGATGGTCACATCAACAACCTATTGAAGGATAACAACAAAGGAGTTTGTTATTAATTCTCAACTACATATACATGATAGAAACATAAGACTATAGATTTGTGATTATAATTTCATCAAACAAAAGTAAAATAAATCTAATAGTTTGAACCAATATTCTTTAATGTTGTTCATCAACCCATGCATGCAAATTGCCATCCCCACCCAATTGTATTAGACCAATGCATTCTTAAAAAATCCTTGACATCAAAAAATGCCACAACTTGTTCATATTCTCTTAATTGGTCATAGGTTTGCCTTTAGATATTAACTTTTAAGTGGAAATAAACATAAGATCGGATGAGTTTTTTCTTCCTTTATATAATAACACCATGGAAAACTTGACAATTAGTTATAATATCATTCCTAGCAATCGTATAAAGATGTTCATTTTTGGCATGGACAAATTTTTTTGTTCAAATAGAATTTTTCGATTTTACAACCACTTGGGATTGCAACTATAGCCTTTTTCCTACCACCATGTTTCTAAAGGCTATCTAAGTTAAAGGCCAATAACTTTTCCTTTCTTTTATTTTGGAACAAACTTTGCATGTGAGTTGAATTGCTTTCCCATCCACACCCAAAACTAATTTAGCCTATTGAAATTTTGCATTCCAAATGTTGTAGAAAAACTCGATTTTGTTCATATTCCTTCCATTTCCTCTTGTTCTTTAAAACATAAATCCATAGGTTTGCTTTATAATGAGAATAAAAAAGAGAGAGGGGCTTTAGGGTTTTGTGGCTAGAAGATGCTACATTAGCAAAGATAAATTCATTTTGAAAACAAAATGATGGAATTTAAAGTTCTAAGGGGGCATCATATATGATAAAGTTTCAAGGTTTCAACAAGCTCTAGAATGGTTATTTGATGAATGTAAATTGCTATGTGACAATCAATTTCAGAAACACAATGACAAACATATCGCCCTAATTCTTGAGATGGTCACAAAATGTGTGTGAAATGAGGACAATAAACATTGACAATTGAAAAGGGAAAGTTTAAACTTCCAAACATGAAAAAAACAATTGAAACTTCAACCATTTCAATCATTTTTTTTTGCATTTCAAATTTGTAAGAAAGTTCAGATCTTTCAAATCCTAAAGCTCCTTCAACACTCTTGAAATAACTCCCATGAGTATCATCCATGAACAAGGTTAAAAATTTTCCTTCAAGTCAAAAAAAGACCAACTTCCAGATAAGGACTTTCAGAACCAGGAAGAAGGAACAATTGGAAATGACAAACTAGAATGAAGAAACAATAAAAATGAGCACTCTTAAAAACATGATCAAAAGAATGTACTCAATTTGATAAAACTTGTACCACCCAATTTGCAGATGGTCCAAAACCTTTGTTTCAATTGCTCCGCTCTTCAAAAATTGCCTGGCAATGGCCTGTTTTGATTGGCTGATTCCACTTCTATTAGAGGTTAGGGCCCCATTTTGGAAAAAGGAAAAAGAGAGGGAAAAACAAAAAACTGTATAAATGCTTTAGGCATATCTTTTGAGAACCTCTGATAAAAGTTTTTCATACAAGGAAAATAGGACCCACTAGATCCAGGCAGCTGCTAGGGTTACAGAAATTGACCACAAGCCCCACAGCCCCAAGAAAAGAAGAAACAGAAGGTAACTGAGAAGATGGAAAAAAAACACAAACAACTGCTGAAGCAGATTACCACCTGCCTAACTTACCACAACAATTGTCCATAATGGACTAGGGTTTTATAAACAGATGCTTGAGTTTGTTTACTACAACCTTTTTAGACTCTTCTTCCTTACATCCACCTTCTTCCTGTCTACCATCACCTTTGCAGATCCAAGCTCTCCCTTTGGCTTCTTGGCGCTTGGTGAGGTGGAGGCCAGAGGTGCTATGTCACTGGCTCCAACAATCAAGCCATTCTCAGGACAATTATCCTTGTTGGCTGAGTTGTGAGTGAGAGGAGTATGACTTACTGGGTCTGTTGATGTTCCATTGACGCTTGTTGATTCTGCAATTGGCAATTTCTTGGGCTTTGGCTTCATTGCATGTATGCTGGTCATAAGCCTGTTCACACACAAGTGAGAGAAACTGGATCAGAATCTGTGCTGCCCAACCTTTTTCCTATTTTGTTGATGTCTATGTGAAAATTCGAAGACATGGTCCTGCAAATAATCATATGGTCAGTCATATCTACTGCACTGAAAGCATTTCAACAATAGCTCATTGCAGAAATCACAAGATCAATCAGCTGACTTAATACAGCTCCATAGAACTCGCAGAGAAAAGACAGAAGTGATGCCACATTCTTATGTCCTGTGAACTCTTAAATGCCGAAAGTTGCTCTGAGAGAGTTTACCTAGCATGCTTGGCATAACCTTCATAGTCCTCCATCAACATCTTACCAGCCTCCTCATTGAGAGCTGACTCTGGAAAAGGTTCAATTAACAAACACCTCACCACCTGTAGCCATGAAGAACATGTTAGCTGAAAAATCTGGCGAGAAAGATCACACAGGCTACTGATCAAACACCAAACGAATGCCATGCGGCTGATATCTTGTTCGATAAAGATGTAACATGAATCTCATGAGAATCAAGAAATCTCCATTCTCACAATTAACAAAGACAGAACAAGGTCAAAACTTCTCCTTGAAATCAAAGAAAGACTTTCAGATAGGACTGAAGAACAGAAAAGATGGAAGACACAGAAGGGAACAACTAAAACAAATGATACAGCCAGCAGTAAGAACAAAAGTGACAGTCTCTCACTTGTACCTGGACCATCAACAATAACATGTATGATAGTGAACTTAACTATCACCACTTACCCACTGACTTCATCTACACCCTACAGAGGGTATAGGCCAGTGTAACCACTAGCCTGGGTGCTGAGTCTCTGTCACAAGTCTGGAAGAAACAGGAAGACTCGGCCATAATAATGGCTGGCACCTAAAGCCAAAGAAGCGAAACATATAGAGAAACAGATGTGATACAACACAAATCCAAGCATCATATGAATGATCACAAAAGCACTGAAATCAGAGCTCCAAACATGAAATGCTCCATGAATATTGAAAAAGGAACACAACTAAGGAACACATGTTGTGTACTTCTTACAGACAACTCTCAAACAGAAATCACTGACAGCATGAAAAGGTCTATAGTAAGCATTTTGCCATATCTCAAAGAAGTAAAGGAGACCAGACAAGGGATAGGACTGTACAAGAAGAACATGGCGGAGGCCAAGGGTGGGTTTCCAATCCTTTTTCAGAGTGTTCACACAAATTTCACCATTCTTAGCAACATTTGGATGAAAGATTCGTGTCACAAAATACCCTGCAGCAACAACACAGACACATGCATTATAAACCAATTTTAGTCTTGTATGTTCCAAGAATTCAGGCACCATTTTATTGATGCTTAAGTGGAGAGCCCAGCAGCATAGCCAACCTGAAACAACCAAGAGGATAACAAGACATTGACAGAGAAGGCTACAATCTCATACCTTTGGGAGGGGTGTCAGGAAAGTCATTACTGAGAATCAGCTTCATTCTGAACACACCACCTTCATAGGGTGTCCCAACTGTTGAAATAACCCAATGTTAGGAACAAAAACTGCATGCAGTTATTCTAGTTCTCCAGTTGATAACAAGCGATATCCATTATGGTTGAATTATTCTCTGGTGCACAGCTATCACCTATTGTGATTGCTGATCTGGTCTGCTGGACTGTCTGTCAATTTATACATGCCATACCCATTCTTTTCCAGTCCCCTGGGTCTTGGTGACTTCAATCTTCTGGAAATGTATTTACACCATTAAAGAGCTAGGTTCACTTCCACCATGTGCTTGTCGTTCCCAATCCAGCTTATACATCTCTAAACAGGAAATTGCAAGAGAAGGACAAAGACTTACGTGGTCCTTCAATGTCAGCAGTGATGTTGGAAAAGTTCTCCTCGTTAACATGCACCTTAATGTCTTCAGGGGGGGTATCATCTAGGTTCTTCAACTCCCTTGCAAGCTCCTTAAGCACTTTTGGTGCCAGGTTTACATTCTCATTAGTTGCCTGTTTGGAACACCATTTTTGTCATAAACACCCTCCAGTTCTGTAAAGCTCATCAATAACTTATGATAAAGCCTCTACCAGACACAGCAAAACTTGCAGTGCAAGCTCTGCAACCATGTCTGTTTGCATCTCCTTGGGAACTGTGATAACCACAACAATCACAGGAGGATGATTGATGCCTCCTTCATTCTAGTTTTCTTGCTCATGATTATTCAACCTCACTACCAGCCTTAGGGTTGTCTTCCTAGTAGAGATTGTGGCCAACAAGTACCTATGGACATTAGCATGTCAGCAGCAGGCTGTTTTATCCCAGGCGATTGTCATGCAGAGATGCTGAACTCCAATTAGATTTAAGGCACAAGAGAAATATCTTCAAAGACACTAAATCTGACCTAAATTCCCAAAACTTTCAGATCTCGGACTTACAATAGTGCAAATAAATTGACATGAACACTTTATTCTGCACAGAATACTTATTTTCAGCACAAAGTAGGGTTGGTAAAATGTTCTAGGGATCATACCATTTCTGGCAATGTGAAGATTTGATTACAATTGTCTTTGCCACAAGATGACTGAAGCTAGCAACTCTGAAATTGCTGATCAGCCTTTGAAAAGCTGAAGGTTGACCTCTTACACAATTGATGACAACTTGTCCCCCTTTGTTGGATATATGTAGGCACTGAGAGCAATAGTATCAGTCCAGAGAAAATTCACAGATTTCTGCCCGTTTGAAGGTAATCTGCCATACTGTGGTCATTGTCTGGCACCCCTTTCTGACAGTATTGTAGACCAATGCAGAAGGTATATTTGGGTTGCGTGCAGAACAAGGCCAGGGAAGCTAGCTGACAAGAAAACACAAAGATTGCATCAACACACGTTTTTTCTGCAGTGCAAAATTGAGACTTTTTGTAACAGACTGACATCATGACACCTACAATGAACCTGGAAGCATCAAAACCGAGACAAGACCAAAAGGACCAGCAAAAGAAACAATCATGTAAAACAAAATCACCACAGAAGATCCTTTCTCTCATCCGTGCCTTTAACACCAAAATACAGATGTAAAAGAAAGAAAGTGTACCAAATGTACCAGATATCCCTAAGCCAAACACACAAAACAATTGATAACAAAGTCCATAGGCCAGCCACAATCAAGTGTTCCAAGCATCATCACAGAAAATGCACGAAAACGACCAGTACACTCACCCGGAAAAAAACACTTCTGAAGATAAACAGAAGGAGAGACACAAAAATCGCAGAGAAGCAAAGACACTCGTCCCACAGAGAAGAGGCCAGATGCATCCAGTCAGACGCTGGTTATGAAGGCCCCTCGGGAGCCGATTTTTCACAACAGATAGCGATATAGGGAACGAAACAACAAATACTCCTATGCCAAGTCAACGCCCGAGAAGATTCTCGACGGCAAGGGAAAAAAGAAAAATCAAACAGAAAAGAAGAAACTTGAGAACACAGTTCTCTTGAAAGCCGATGATTGAAGCACACCAGAGAGCGGAAAAAACAAGTAATGAAATGCAAGAAATCTTGCGCAGAAGGAGCAGAAAAAATAGCCAAAAATAAAGAGACGAAGGCTCACGCGATGTGTCAGTCAGATGCAGATTTGCTTAAACGCCACGCTCGGAAACAGACGATCGAAGCAGATTCAGAGGTGACTCGCAACCAAAGAGAAACATCAAAATAACCAAAAGGATCGGTACCAGAAGAAGGCCCGATAAAGGAGAAAGAACTTACGTGAAAGAGCGAGGAAGAGGCGCACACAGCCACAGCCAGTAGTCGCAGCGAGGAGCGAAATAACCACGCCTCGAGAAGAGCATCTGCTGCTGCAATCCGTGCAGCGAGCGTTGTAACAAAGCGACGTGCACAAAGAAACACAGTACCAAGACAGAGAGAGAGGGGGGGAGAGAGGCAGGGTTACTATTATTCGTCCAAACTTTCACGTCCAAAAATGAGCGAAACTCCGACGCCAGACTTCTCGTCCAGTTTGTCACCCGGAGACAAACGAACGAAGCTCCATGGCCAAGATTTCACGTCCAAAACAGAGCGAAACTCCGACGCCAGACTTCTCGTCCAGATCGTAACCGAGAGTCAAACGAACGAAGATCCGACGGCAAGATTTCAAGTCCAAAACTGAGCGAAACGCCGACGCAAGACTTCTCGTCCATGTAGTAACCCAGATTTAAACGAAGGAAGCTCCAACGGCAAGATTTCACGTCCAATCCGTACAGGAGGTCCTAACGAACGAAACTCCAAACGATTAGCTTTCTCGTCTCATTCGAACAACCGCCAAACAGGAACGGACGGATGGCAGCGGGCAATCGGAGACTCCGTCGTGTTCTTCGTCGTCCACGAACCAAGGTCCGGTGCAATCATTTCAAATTAAGTGACAGGTGCCGGAGTCCCATAGGCTGTGAAAAGAAAACCAGGCTGAGTGAACCAATGGGAATAGCGGATTCTTAGGTCTGACCGAAGTATAGTCCCGAACCTTTCGTAGAAGAACGGTTCAATGATGTCTTTTGTCTTTTCCCTAAATTTTACTTTTAAGTAAAGGCTATGTATGTGCCGTGTGAACTTTATAAGTTACTTTCATTCCATTTCACTTTTCATTTCAAAATATTACTATCTGCATCCCCAGTTAATTTTTGAAAAAAAAATCCTTTCCTTTTTGAGGGGCAACTAACGGGGGTTTGATTTTTTTTTCAATTTTGTGATATCCAAAAGTTGGTGAATATTTTTCAAAAAATAAGAAAATTTAGTGGAATTTACTATTGAAAAACACATTCCTCCACAAAATTCCCAATTTATTTGTAAAAAAATGACGAAATTTGTTGAAAAAAATCACTAAAACCGACCACTGAAACCCCTGATTATTTGGGTTGGCAATTCAGTTACTGAACTCGATATTTACTTTTTACTGTTCATGCAGGAGAACTTGAAGCCCTTTTTCCATATAATAATGTTTCCCTCCATTTACTTTTCTGTGTAACCCTGGGGTTGCTTTTTACTATTATGGAAGGTAGGTGGTCGGCCAAGTTTGCCAACTAAATTCGCTTAAATCCTTTTTTGGACATGTGCAAAAGGATGTCTTTGGTTAGACCAAATGGTTAGGTTGAACCAAAGTCACAATAGTTCGAAACCCAATGCAACTGCTCAATCAGTCCCTTGTGTTTATTAAGTTACCATTTTGGGTTGATGATTTTAACTTGGGGTTCAAATTTTTCCTCGCTACCAATGAAAATGAAATGGTGAAAAAAAAGAGTTGATTTTGTGAAGAGTAAGTTCCATTTGAATGAAAATATTGAAAAGACATTTCATGCAACTTGAATCAAATTCAAATTTTATTGAATTAAATTCAAATTCAATTTAGTGAAATTTTTGGAGGCAAAAATTCATCATTTTGCTTTAAGAAAAGGTCCCAAGCAACATAGTCAAGGGAACTTTTTGAAAAAAATTCAAAAAAATCAGCACATTTGAGGAAGAAAGTTATGAGGTTGTCAAGATTTGTGGAGGATTTGGGTAGATTTCTAGCTTTCTTTTTTTTAATCACCATATTTAGCTAATAGGTTTTAGTGGTTTGCCAACATGGAATAGAATTATTGGATTTTCTTGGCACTTTCAGAGATGCAACAAATAAAGGTTCACAATTAGAGTTTTCTTTTCCAAATTATCCAAGTATGTTGGTTGGCTATTATGTTGTTGTAAAGGTATCCCAAGGTGGGACCATTTTTTTCAATTGATTATCATAATTAAACCACTTTGAGAGCTAATGGTTTAAAATTTTATTAGACCCAAGCCTTTCCCACAAGCATGTGTTTGGGTTGTAGTGAAGAGGAGGCAACATTGTAGCTTGACAATTAGTTTTTCATTGTGGACTTGAATAATGCAAATTGTTGACCAAGAAAACAAGGTTTACCAATGGCCTAACAAATGTGTTGGAACTTCAAAATACTTTGGGGTGCCTAAAGTGTGCTTATATTGATGAACATGTGTTCGAAAAATGTTATTTATGTTTAGGAATAAGCCAATACTTAAGGTAGATTACCCCAATTGCATTTAACAACTTTTGCGCAAAAAAATGTTTCTCCAACTTTGTTATGAGACCAATAGTAGTTGAAGCACATTATTGTTTCATAAAGTTTGCTTCTAAAATAAAAGGCAACGTAGTCAATTAGGGTTTCAACTTGTGTCCACCACGTCAAACAAAAGTTTCATTGGCATGTTCAACAACATCATTGAAGAAGGAGAAATGAGATAGTATGAACTTCTAAAATTAAGATCATAATACATGGTTTGTAGGTCTACTTTAGCCAACTTAATGATAGAAACATAGTCATGTATGAAAATTGCACACCTAGGTTGTGCAAACTTGGAAAAACCTTGCACTATTTCTAGTAAGGGAAAAATGCATGTGAAACCCAACAAAGTTTCCACATCACATAACAATTCATAGTTAACTTTTGTAGTGTTGATGGTTGTAGTATCTTGAGCCACTTTCACAATAAGTGGTTTGTACTCATTCAAAATTCTTTTTGATGGTGAAAACATCGAAATCCATCAAGTTGTAATATTTTTCAAGAATTTGTTACCTTTGTACTCTAGCAATTTAATAAGCTTGCTAACTTCAAGATGGTGTTTAGGGTTGTGAACAAAATAATTGTACATGGAGAAAGCAGCCCAATTCAATTTTTTTACCAAATTCAAACCATTCAAGGTTTGGACAACAAGATTGGTACGATGTGTTATGTATTGCACACTAGTCACAAATTGAGCATTATCTTGCATTAGATGAATGGTCACACTAGATTTTAACCCCTGAAAAATAGTGATTCCATTTGTTCCAAAAATGTTTCTCATTAGCCTTCTTTTTCTCTTTTGGTTGAATAATAGCAAGCCCATTAGGAACTTCAACAATACTTATAGTTGTGGGCTCATAAACCATCAAACCTTTTCCATTTGAGGATAGAAATGTTATAGATGTTGCAATTGTAAAAGGAGGTTCAAAAATGTTTGGTGCCAAACTAGCAAAGGAAAAGAGGATTTGTTGGATCTCTTAAAGTAAAAGGACATGGATCATCGTTTAATGTAAGGTGCGTTGTTTGCCCATTGTTGGTGGCTCAAGGGGAATCCTGAGTCTTGAGCAAATTGGAAAGCTCAGCTATTTTAGCAATGTCTTTTTTTCGCTTCCACATTTATATCATTGCATGCTTTTGATGAGAATTATGAGAATTTAATTTTCTCTAAGTTTTTAGTTTTTTCACAAGGTGTAAGCTTGGGTTTTGTTGCATCAAATGTCCATGTTGCAAAATCCTCATTTTTGTCATTTGATTTTTTGGACAGATTTGGGGTGGATGGCTTGAGTGGGTTCTCTTGTGGCATTGATCATACCCATTATCTTGAATTATAAAGGCAAATTGTTTTTGGTAATGTCTTTCCAATGGTTTCTCAAAACTTTGAGTAGTTTCCTTCATGATTCCACCCCCTCTCTTTCCACACAGGAGATAAAATCTCTTCCCCCACCTTCCTAGAAAATTGCCAACCCAAAACATTTGTGTAGGTATTAGATTAAATGTTTGTTGAATGCTAGGCTTGTTATTATAGTCTTCATTTCACTTATAATATATGTTTTTAGAAGGATGAAAAAATTGGTTGACAAATCATTCCACATTAATCACTAGAGGAAGATTTTCCACACGTTTTAATGCATAACCTACAATTGGAACCTTGTCTTGGTGTGTTTTCGTAGTTTTTAGTGTTGGGTTTTCACTCAAATTTTGATTATGATGTTTTTTGCACATCAAAGCAAGGATGATGTTGAGATCACATGGTACAACGAGCAGACAATACATTTAAACAAAGAAGTTGTGGGGTACTGGTTTTCATTATTCAATCCTAAATGAAGTAGAATAGTTCACCACCCATCAAGACCTTATTTTTTTCCCATTTGAGGGAGGGCTGACTTATCAACCTTTTTTTTTCTTTGTTTGAGAATCATGACTTGATTTCCATTAATGTGAATTTCTTCAATTTTGATTGTTTCACAGTTATAATTATTGGTTGCAAATGTTTATTGGGTACTAAAAATCTTGCACAGTTACATTTCTGATCAATTATGCTCTTCATGTGCAAGATTTCAATAATGTTTATTATTTAGCTATACAAAAAAAACTAAAGATTGAATAGACATTTAGATTTGTATTATATTTGTTTTGTATTTTGACATGGTGAGCATGTGAGGTTAGAGGTTCTTTAACAATTGTTGTAGTTTCAGAAGCTTTTATTTCCATAGATTCTGTTGTCCCATATGTCTTATCCTTAGTGTTTGTAATGTGCACCCAAACCTTTCCTTGGTAGCTCTTCTAGTTTCAAAAACCTTTTTTTTGCAGATCCTTATGTCTCCAATGTCTTATCCTTCATTATTTTGATTATAGATCCTACCTTCTCTTTGGTAGCTCCTACAATCTTAGAAGCCTTTTGTTTTGTTTCATCTACAGTTGAACCAACACTTTCTTTGGTTTCTCCAACTTTCTTTTGAGCATTTTCAGTAGTTCGAAAGAATTCAATAGCCTTTTGCTTTAATTGTTCCAAAATTGAACCAACACTAGAGTCATATTTTTCTTGAACAACATCATATTGAGCTTCATCTTTTCCAACTTCATCATCCTTTTGTGCCTTTTCATTTGATGCTCCCAAGGTTAAGGCAACACAATCTTTGATTTGACCAACTTTTTCTTTGGTAGCTTGAACTATTTCAAACACCTTTTTGAGTAACAATGTCCTTTGCTTCATTTGCCTCGTCCTTTGTTACTTTCTATGAAGTCAGAGGTTTCAAATCAAAGTGTGAGGTTGAAGTTTGAAGGTTTGAGGTTTGAGGTTTGAGGTCCCTATGTTAAGTCTAAGGTTTAAGTCTTTGGTCACTCTGTTAGGTTTGAAGTTTGAATTCCTGGTCACTCTGTTAGGTTTGAGGTCACTATGTCAAGTTTGAGGTTTGAATCTTTGGTCACTTTGTTAGGTTTGAAGTCACTATGTTAGATAAGAGGTTTGACGAAATTAAAGGTATGAGTTTTAAACGTCTAAGTGCTCTCTTTGTGAGGTCATGAGGTTTAAGGTCAAAACACTCTATCTTTTGGCTTTATTGTCACTTAATTCTTGTCACTTAATTCACCTAGACTCTATCGTTGATGGTTGATGCATTCATTGAAGCTATTTTCCAATTGGAACGTTTATAGCTTTGGTGGAGATTCCAACAATTTGGTTTGTAACAACACCAACCATTGATAAAGTAAGTCTTTTAGACTTCATGTCTTTTCAATTTTTTTGATGTACATATTCAGTTTTGTTTTGTACATGTGTCCATGAACCTCTTCCAATTGAATTGTGAGTTTCCATGCCTTGCCCTGAATGTTTTGTTTTTTTGCATTTTGTTGGTATTTTAGGGTTAGGTTGTAGTTTTGGTTTTACACTAGTGAGCAATGGTTGAAGATGATGATGTGCAATTGGTTGAGTCCATTGGTGGTATTAATGGAACACCACTTGCATCAGATGTTCATAGTGTGCATATGCATGGTTCTATTGATGTTAATTCTATTGTTGCTACTTCAAATCATGTTACTTTTGTTGTTATTTCAAATTTTGCTACTATTGCTTTAGATTCTATTAAGGTTTAGATACAATGATTAATAACTATACATGCGTAAGCTATAGCTTGGAAACCATACAATCAAATTTCACAATGTTGGGGTTTTTTTTGTTGTAAATGACAACTTACCTGTGGATCTTGAGAAGCTAAAGATGTTGAGGTGCATTATTTGTAGAACATAGCAAGTTGGTGCTTTTGATCTATGCCAATGTTCTACTTTACGAAAAGGCCTTATTAAATATGGTAAGATTAATGGGATCACTTCGATGAGGACCCATGTTGAATCTGCACATCCAAAGTTAGCCATTACTAAGGAACTTGTTGTTGTTGTAAGTCATAATCAATAATTTGGGAAGAAGCGGTCTAGGCCATTTGGGTGTGCAATCACATCATATTTTGGTGCTACAAACCTTTACAAGAAGTCTGATGAAGCACAACAATAAATTTTTGAAGACCTAGTCTTATATATTTGTAAGGGGTACATGCCCCTTTCCACTTGTGACAATATTTGGTTGAAAAGGTTGGTATTATGCTTCTGCTTGCATGTTGTTTTTCCTTCTCAAGCTACGTTTGTAGAAGAAGTGGTACATGCAATGATAAAAAAAACCATGCAATTACATGTGTTGTCAAGGCTTGTTGAGGCAACAACATTATTAGCTAGTTTTGATTTCTAGATGTCTAGAGGTTGTGTGGACACCTTTGCTTTGGTAATCAATTACTTGAATGAATCTTGGATGCCCCATCATGTTACCATTGGTTTATTTGAGGTTCATGAGACCACTAGGCTTTCCATGATTAATCAACTATGTTCATTACTTGAAAAATATGATTTAATGCACTGTATGATTGCCTTTGTGAAAAGTGAAGGTAACAACTTGATGTCTATGGCAACAACACTACATTCCATTGTTGATTGTCGCCCTTTGAAACTTCAACGAGTTTGTGAAGGTATGTGTTTTGGTCACATTATGTCTAAAGCTTGTTAATATGCTACTAATGATGAAAAAGTGACTACAAGTCTGAAACAAGTTAGTGTGAAGGCTGCTTAAAGGAACTTACCAAAGATAATCACATGGACAAAGAAGTTAAGAAAAGGAAGGCAAAAATGGGAAAGGGCATGTGTTGAAAAGGGGTTGTGGCCTTGGAAACTTAAGACCCCAATGAAGACAAGATTTTCTAGTAAGGTAATCATGTTTGAAAAGGTATTGGAATTCATAGAGGCCATTTTTTTGTGTTACAGGTTGCAAAAAATAATTATTTTGCAGCAAACGGCTCCTAAGGATGAGGTATTGGCAATTGTAGAAGCACTCACATTTTTTTTTGAATCATGTTGTCACTGCCTATGTGATGAACCAATCACAAGGGCATCGACTACTATCTAATGCTTTTAATACATATAGCAATTTGACAATGACTTTGGAGGTTGAAGTTGGAAAAACTATTGATGTTTTTGATGCTTTGGATGCATTTGATGTTGAGCTTATCATCTTTCAAAACAACATGCAAATAAAAGTTGTTAAAGTCATTAAACCTTTTCTGCAATTTTTGCAAATTTATAATTCATATTAGGTGCATAATATGTTCGCTTTTATGCTCAATCTTAGGTTCAAGTCTTTGAAGGTTGTGGAAAACTATGTGGGATGTAGGGCTTGTATTTGTTTTGTTGCAGAATATGATGCTAATGCAATAATCCCTCTTTTAATGATTATGTTTGAGGTACTATCTAAGCATGTGCAGTAGAAGTTGTTAGATTTGGTGACTTTATTGAAGAATACAATATTATATTTGGTGTGGACACATCTATGGATGAGTCATCATGTGCATTTGTTGTTGGGGAGTTATCTTTGTTTAAGAGGTTATCTATATCTTTGTTACATGTGTTAATCCTTTAGCCTAGTGGTAGATTCATGAAACCCAATTCCGAAATGTTAGTTTCTTTACTAAAAAAAATTGGGAATTCCAAGATCAAAAATTGAAAGTATCACAACCCTAGCTTTGGGTTTGTGACCAAGGCAAGGGCATGGAAAGGTGCAGGCCAAGAATGTAACCAAGGAGTCACATTCACATTCCCAAGAATGCGAAAGAGTTCAAGGGAATGAGCCCACACACTCCCAAATGGATTCCCACTTTGGGAGTTGGAGTACTTACAAAGTCTTGAATTTTCAGAGAACAATTTCAAGGGTCAAAATTCATTGAATTGAAGAGTTCCTCATACCATTGGAAAGTTCTTGAGATGTAAATTTCTAAAATGGGTTCACGTGACCCATTTGAGTACCTAAAAGACAAGTTATGGCCAAAAGAAGAGTCGGGAGTTAAAATGCCAGTTTGATTCCTACCCACTAAAATCAGGAATCGCCTTAAAATACGTGTGTGCAGGTAATGTGATATATGTTGTTGGAAAGCTCTCAACGAGGGCTACAACTTTGTTTTAGACCTCATCTCAATCAGAGGTCTACACAAGAAGTTATGGGCCTCCAAAATTACGAGAATACCAATTTCAAGAATTTTGGTAATCCCAACTTGGGAGCCCCAGGACAAAATGACATTTGGGTTAGCCCCTGTGGCCAAGCATAAAGAATACTATAAGGGGAAAGGTGATGGCTTTTGCCAAGTCCAGGTCGTGGTGAGTCTTCTGAGTTTGTGTATGTTCATGGTTCATTCGTGCATTAAAAATGATCCAACTATGCATTGGCAAACTTGTTTGGTTTGTGCAAGTCTGTGTGAATAATTGAGCTGCTTGTCACTCATCCTAATCCCCATCTTGAAGCTCTAGCACACCCTCTTACCCCCGAAATGTTGCGAGTTGAAGAGTGTACCCCAACTTTTTTTTTCTTTCGTTGTTTTCACTTTTAGATTTACATTTGAGTCTTTCAAGGAGTTCGGGGGTGCGTCAGAAACTGAACATGTGTTCTGTCTTGTTAGAGTGTTGATAGCTTTGAGACATTGTAGGTTGTAGGTGGATAATTTAGATCAAATCACCATGATGGTGAAGAATTGGCTTGACGATCTTCATTTGAATTGTTCATGACATAAGGATTTGATAAACCTTCTGAAAGTTGAATTTGTATTGGTTGAAGACAATTATGATTCAATTGAGGAAGCAAATTATTTTGAACAATTGGAGCTAGATAAGGATTAATTTGGCATTAGTAGGGTGAGCTAGGAAATTATTGTTATTTTTGGGATTACAAAACTTGAATGATAATTTGCACTTTGCATTTGATTTGAACCAAGAATTTGGTCTTTTTATTCATATATAGGTTATTTGTGGAGCTCATCAACAATAGGGATGGCTTCTATTTTGTTAAGTATGTTTGTGGGTTAGGTGGGGTGTATGTGGGGTGTGGTTGGGGCTAGAAACTTATGTTGCATTGGGTAGGGTTCTTTAAAGAATTGAGGTTCAACTCCCCCACAAGTTATTGGTTTTTTAGATGTTTTCTAATGCTCTAATGGGGTAGGTCTACAACTGGAAAATTAATTCCAAAAGTTGGGACATATTCCTAACCTTTATACATATTTTATGATTAGTGTGAGTTTGAAAACCGAAAAAAGGATATCTGCCAAAAAGAAAAAGAAAAGTAAAATACATATATGTCTAGTCAATTATATTCAAAAAAAATTATTGTGCATATCCTTATGTTATAACTTTTTGAAAAATATTCTGTATAGATAACTTGATAAATGTTTCTAATTTTCATATCCAAGCAACATTGGTCATGACCTAGAAGATGCATGCAAATCTAATTGTTTGCAAACAAAATAAAACAACTAGAAATGCAGAGTGAAAAAATTTGAAATTTCATTTATCAATCAAAAATTCACACAACACAATAAAACCATTGTTGTGTCATTTTTCAAAACAAAAACAACATCTAATTTTGGCTCTTTACATTAAATTGGCATTTGATACCTTGGATCTAATTAAAAGCAAAGAAAAAAAAATCTAAAAAAAACCATTGATAAAATCTTTAAAAAATGCACAATGAAAACAAAGTAGAAGTTGTAGCTTGTGTTGTTCCTCCCCAATTTGTCTTTTTACTAAACATTCTACCATGCCTAAACGCCTTCCTTCAAACACCCTTCAAGAACCCCATAAACAAAAATAACCAATGCAAGAAACAAATTGCAACAACAAATATAAGAACATGAAATTCAAAGTTCAAATAGAAAGTTCACATTAAAAACAAACCAAATAAAATCAAAGCCCTATGTTTGGGTTTGGGCCTTGTAACTTGAAAAAAAATTTCCAATAATTGCAAATTGGTTGCAACTTGCAAACAATGTTTTGCAATGCAAATTGCAATTACTTCATTTTCCAAAGTTAGCATTCAAGTAGATCCTAAATTTAATGAACCCATCACCCCATACATAGAATCGATGCTATTATATTGGCAACGATCTCTTGTACATAGTTCACATTACTTTCAACTATCAACCATTGAAAGCTTGGAGTATCAATGGTGATGGCAGCAAGTTGAAACATAGTGTAGTTGCAATAGAGAGGTGGCAAGGGATAGGGTTTGACAATCCAACAAGTAAGCTAGTTAGTGGTGACCGTGCTTCACATCGACTGTTGATCAAGCATATTATGGCTACTAGTGTCTTTTAGGGCATCCATTCCTGGCAACATAGACCTAACCATTCAAATTCCTTTGTTGTATTTGCACATCATTTTTTTTGTCACCATAGAACAAAAAAATCACCACAAAAAGGAACATTGTTCACAATAGATTGTTGAAGAGTGCCCATGCACTGTGCACTAAGAGCTATGCACTAAGATGTTGTATCCCTAAACTTGGGCATAGATTTCTTGAAACATTTATAACAAAAGGTTGTTAAACTTTGTGAAGATCAAATCAATTATCACTCCTTAAAATCATCCAAAAATATTAAATAAAATTTTACGATTTAAGAATAATTTGGTATAATTCCATGAATGAAAATTCGAAACAATTAGGTAGATTATTAATAACATTAATAACCTTATTGATAATGAGTTGTTTTGTCAATAATCAACCAATATTGATATGGATTATTGTTGACCAGAGTAATAGCTCATATGCTAATTATACCAAACCAACAACAGTATGGAGTATGTATGGGCATGTATCACTATGGACCCACATTGAAGGCAAAACTCTCCATAATTGTTCTTTCAATGATCAGGTAAACGAAGAATAGGCAGATTCAACAGAAACAACTCCATTCACATTGCTGGTGTCAATGTGGTTCCCACTGTCAAGACTGGCATGGTTCTGCAGCCGGGTTTGACTAATGTTAATGAAAATTTTATTTAAGTTTAAATTAAGAGAGTGTTGGAGGATAGCAGTGGGAGTTTGTGGCTTGGTTTAACTTGATAGCTGCACGTGATTGGCAGGCTTGAATCTAGTTACTATATTCAACAGAACACACAAAACCGGACTTTCTGTCGTACTTAGCAGAATATGTGTTCAGCAGCACATATGATGAATAGCAGAGTAAAATCGTGCAAGCTCGATGTGGGGTGAGTAACCAACAGCCTACAGGAATCAGAGGGTCAGAGGATATTTTCTCGAGGTTTTAAACTGCCAGTTTGTAACCCTTTTGGATCATTAAAAAAGATTCAATAAAAATAAAAACATGGGATTTTGGAGAAACATGTTGCCTTCAGATCATAGCTGTGTTAATCCCCTTAAATCTTTAGAGAACTTTTGAAGGATCAACTGAGTACTTTTGGTTGTTGAGAACTCAATAAATTGGTCCAAAAATGTATATGTACTTTTGTAATTTGGTATGTTACAATATGTGCTCAATGATATGAAGTTTGCATTAGCATTTGTAAGTTTTGATCAGCACTTTCTTTTTACTGGTGAAATTTTGCCCTTGAAAAGCAATCTTAAAAATCAGAAATCCGAAAACGAAGTGATTTCAAGGAAGTTTTCAATTGCCAGAAGTCAGAGAATCAAACAATAAAAAAGGCCAGATTTATGGATATGATTTTCAGTGTGTAGCCAAAAATATGTACAGAGGATTAAAAATTTGTACAAATCATATATGGTTTATAGCCAGATCTGGCTAAATCTTCCTAGGGATGATCATGTGTTACCTTTTCTTTTCTACATCTTCCTATGGATGATTGCCACTTTAGTTGCATTAAAAAAATCCTAAATAAAATACTGGTTATGATATGCACTGAAGCCGGACACCTGCTGTGTCACACTAGTATTATACTGAATGTGGATAATGTTATGGAATGATGATACTGTACAAGAGAATTATTTGTATGGAAAGTATTAAATATATATATATTTTAAATCAATTTTGTGATATTGCCACACTGGCTATCATCCACAAGAAGAGTTAGTTACATTTGGCTATATTATACCAGTTATGAAAGTAGAATTTTTTTAACGTCCTTTTTATATGCTGGCTACTTGCTTGAACATTAATGTCTAGAAACATGACAATTAATTTAAAGAATTTTGGCAATTTCATTTTGGAAAAACGTAATATTAGACCGAATATGATTTTTTGGAAAAAATTCGCCACAGAAGAATAAACGCTGGAGAGTAATGGGAGCAATTGTTAAGTGTTGCCACAAAAATTCCTAAATAAAGCGAATAAAACACTGGATATGTACCATATGCATTTTAACGGCAGAGGTCACACTAGTATTATATTCAGTGCTGATTATGTTCTGGGATAATAATAATATTGTGCGTGGGAATTAATTGCATGGAATCAAAATGGGATTAATTGTTGATCACTTAAATTAAGTGTTGCTATATCACGATCAGGAATAATATTGAACTACGTGAAATTAATATGTTAATTGCATAGCGATTTGGAGTTTGATGAGTTTGGAGCTGCAGCCATGGGGGCTCCCCGCTGCGTGCAGTTCCTGTCGGGTCATGAGATTGTCGCTACGTCGTGTGAATCCTGAATCTCTCAGGATGTGATGGGGCTGTTGTTGCCTCCCTCTCTTCTGGGGTTTCTCTCAAGCTTGCACTCGGCAACAGCTTTAACAGGGAAGTTGTGGATGCTGTCGCTCCAGGGATTCATGTGCAGGTTACCGGCCGCGGGCGGTTTTATTGTG
>Ga0209208_10001918_pt1 | contig 29784 bp, 32 predicted proteins | sample S1TSphfallax_3_FD_187694 | JGI IMG/M metagenome (GOLD analysis project Ga0209208, IMG submission 187694) | Host-associated microbial communities from peat moss isolated from Minnesota, USA - S1T2_Fd - Sphagnum fallax MG (SPAdes) (version 2) | ecosystem: Host-associated > Plants > Peat moss >...
GAGGGAATGTTGTTCATTTTCAAATGGAAGCTTTGTCATTGTAATGATTGTTTTTGGCATTCATAAACTAAGGCAATTGTAAGCTTTCCTTTTTTATTCCTCTGTGTTTGTCTTCTTACAATACATATGGTTTTTGTCTGTTGATGTTTTCTTACAATACATATGGTTGGTTTAACTGTCGAAAGACTTTGACCTAAAATTTTTCAAAACAAATCGAAAAATTGGAGACCTTTGCAAGACGTAGAACCTCATGATGGTTTCCATGTCATCAAAGTACATGATTTGAAAGGAGGTTGGATCATAAGTAGAGAGATGTATTTGCATGGAAAAATGACATATTTTGCAAATTTGATTGGCTCAACCACTATGGTGATTGAGTTTGTCAATGGAATTTTGCCTTGATCAAATTTCATGTTTTTGTTTTGGACTGATAGGTTCATCAAACATGTTACAAGGTATCCAAGATCCCAAAAGGTTCTTGGTTTTGTCGAATGTGCAAGTTTAATGTGGTCAATTAGGTAAATGCACATTTGCTTCGGGGCATTATATTTCGATTTCATCTTCAAGAAAAAGCTATACATAGTCAAAGGGTTTTCCCACGTGTAGTTCAACCACATTTGGTAAATGCTTATCTTTCTCCAATTTCAAACTTATGTTGACAGATAGAATTGCCTTATTAAGAATACACACCAACATACATGTAGATATCATCCCAAATCCAATCCCATAACCCAAGAAGCCTTGACACAAAAAAAATGTTCCATTGAACCTCACTAGAACATCACATAATGAAGAACTTCTTTTGGTGGTGCTACATTGGCAGCATTTTGGATTCAAACTTACTTTGGAATTTTCACAAACACATGTCATAGACCATTTGATGTGATTTTATAAAAATTTCTTGACAAGACTTAAACAAATTTCTCTTATTGAGGTTGTTGCTATTGTTATCACTACTAGCAATTAGAATGAAAAGAAACAATTTTGGATTTGTCAAACTTTGTGGACAAAGGTGCACATCAGTTAAGTTTAGTGGAGGTCATTGAAGTGCATTGTAAACACACATTTTTTTCTTGAATAAAATAAAGTTTCTTATACTTTGGATATCTTGTAATTTTATGTTTTATAAGATTTTGTTTTGGATTCATCGATCTTATGTTTTGTTTGTTGTTTGAAACACTTTGAAGCGACACCAATGTTACTAACATGGTGGTGGAAGTGTAGCTTGGTGGTTGGAAAATGATGGGGTTATTGAAATGATATGACTAGTTACTAAATTTGGTGTTGGATGAAGTTGTTGAAAATTTAAGAGGTAGAAATGTGAATTTGCTATACATTTACCTTACATTACCCTACATTATTGTCATGCATCTTGCTTTTGTCGTTGTTGTAATGATTCCAATTAACAATGATAGACATGTCATGTTGGTCAAAGAACTATAATTTGAACATGACCTTTAGCTCACTATAATATGACAAACTATTATGTTTGAGATCACAATCAGATTATAGGAAAGATAAATGATGTTCCTTTTCTATAATTTAAACCATTAATTGTAGAATTGTAAGTTGGGTCCGTTCATAATTGGGGACCAAAAAGGAGTGTTTAACTTTTTAAGGATTGCAAAGGACAACTTTGGATTTTTGTTTATCTTACATTATTATAGTTATAATAGATTATTGTATGCCAATAGATAAAATGATGTCTCATTAGATTAATAATCTTTTTTTTAAATAATTTGGATACAATGTAAATGTCATTTTGAGTCATGTAAATTAACTATATCAAGTGTCTAAATTGCACTTTTATTTTAAAGGAAGCAAAAGGAATGCATAAAGTCATACTATTTATTTCAAATTTTTTGTTCAACAAAAGCATGCCCCATTCTATGAAAGTACATGTTCATTGGATGAACTTGATGAAAAAGAAGATTAGACAAAAATGTCAAAGTTTTGAAGGAAAGGGCTACAAGGTAAAGGACTCATTTTTTTAACCATTTGACCAAAAAATTATGTTCAATGGGTTCAAAATGTCTAGCTTTATGTGCATGTCACATGTGTAGGAAATAATCTTGCCAAAAAGTTCATGTTTGGTTGTTCATTGAAACTCATTTTGAGATTTTTGGGGATTTGTTGTGTTTATAGTTATAACCCAAAATATTCATACACAATTATGTATGAATGTGGAAACTCACCATTATCATATCAATTATCTTAAATTGGATTAATCAAATTTTCTCATTTAAATTTGTTTCAAATAAATGTTAATTACAAAAAGTAACCCCACAAAAGTCCTAGAAACCTTTTTCCTTTTTTTGGTACCACAATTGTGAATGGACCTAGTTGCACAACATTAGAAGGGAGGAAGAATGACAGAAAGATTATCAAAATTCAAATTAATTTATTAATAAACTTATTAAAATATGGGAAAAAATTGTGTTGCATTGCCTCCCACAAACGTCATTCCTTGTCTATTTTGTGTCCTCCCACACCATTGAACTTTTGTGTATAATGTGCATGCATTATGCTTGTTGGAAGTTAAAACTATTAAACTACTTAGTTTGATGTGCATGTTGTGCTTGTTGGAAGTCTAATGACTTGATTGCCCTTCAACTCACTATAAACTTAATGTTGGGTTTTAAGGTTTAGATTGAACAAAACATAGTGAATTAGTAGGTGCCTGCCAACAAGAGTTCCAAAAACATGAACTAAAAGGTTTCAAAACCATGAATTTCATCAAATCATAAGATATTAATACAAAATGAGAGGAGGAACAAATGGTTTTGCTAAAGTATATATTTAAAAGCATGAAGGGAATTGACTACTATGTTAATTATGTATCATGGCACTTGAGCAAATCAAGATGACCCATAGAAGATAACAAATTAAAGAAGACCTCTAGGGTTAAATGTAAGTTTTTTTTTTTCAAATTGAATCAAATTATTTTGTGTCTAATGCTACAATTTTGGTATAATATAACATTTGGATGAAGTAACATGAAAAAACCTTGGAAGGTCTTTTATGCAAATATGTCCGTGTTTATTTCAATATTTCACCTCATCACCTTTCACTATTAAAATTCATGGTTTTTCAAAAGCTGGAAGTTGATTAACAAGTTTTTTTTATTACTTGACATGTGCATTTTGACTAAATGCCAAAGGCTTGAATGACATGTGTATTTTTTACTGGTAATTTTGACTAGAATGACCTATTTGATTATATGTCAAATTGAGCATCTAGTCAAGTTAGAAAAAAACATGACCACCTTGATCAAAATGACAAGTGGATCTTAATTAACTTAGATGTTTAATCAAATTGGACAAAGCAAAATAACATCCTTAGTCAAGGTGGACAATGGTACAATAATAGTCAAGTGGGACATCCTATGTCACCTAATTGGTTAAAATGGCTATGGCCTAGGTTAAATAATAGCCTAGGCCTATTTACATACCTACCCACCTACCATCTTACGAACCTACCTACTCAACCTCATATTCCCCACCTACCATCCTACATACCTACCTACTTACTTACCTCATATTTCCCATCTATGATTTTTCATCCTTACTCGCCAACCTACTTACCTACATGCCTACCTACCTAACTCCTACTTCCCACTTACCATCTTAAATCCTTACGTGCCTACCTACTTGTAGGTACGTACTTACCTACCTACCTACATGCCTTTTACTTTTCACCTATCATTATACATACCTACTTTTCACCTACTATTGTACATACCTACGTACTTATTTCCTACTTTGATTCCCACCTACCATCCTACATCCTTACATACCCACCTACCATTTGAAATCCCTACCCACCTACCCATTAACCTACCTAGATACCTACCTTTTATGGACTACAAGTTACCTATTTACCTACCTACCATGCATCATGCAACCTATTATGATTAGTTACCTAACTTTTTTATTTATTTACATAATTAATGATATGAAATAAACAAGTGAAATAAAGAACTTGACAAGTTGTTTCAACTTTGAAAAATGTAGTCCATTAGTAAGGACTTGGTTTATCATTGGGGAGGTGAGGGGTTCAATTCCTAATACTTAAAACCTATGTACATGTTAAAAGGGTTAGGGTAAGTAGGTTAGGTTAAATTTGGAAGGTTAAATTGAATAGGTTAGGTAGGCTAAGGTACCACCTAACTACTTTTTTTTTTACAACCTACCTAAACTTATATATAACCTACCTACCTATACCTACCACTACTACCAAAGTGGGGTGTAATTTACAAATTTAAATCACTATGGGACTTTAAAAATGAAATAACTCATTGCATTATATTGATTTCACCCTGGTGAAAATTATTTCACTATAACATCACAATGTAGACATCATGTTTCATTTTTAGTTAACATAATTCACTATTACAATTTACTATAGTAAGTAGATTTTATTTTATTTTATTATAAATATTTTATATATGTTATTTTATGATATACCTTATATTATTTTGAGTTATTTTAGTCATTCTAACTTATATTTTATGTTATTATAGGTTATTATAAATTATTGTACCCTAAATTATTATATGTTATTTTACTTTAAGGTATTTTAATTAGTTTATTATAAGTTTTTAAGTGACTATAAATTAAGTTATTCAACTAACTTTAGGTTATTTTATTTTAAATTAATATATATTATTTCAAGTTATACTTTAAGTTATTATAAATTATTTTATACCAAGTATAATAACATAAAATAATCTAAAACAAAATATAATGACCTAAGGTAAACCCACCAGTAGTCATTAATGTAATAACCACAAATAATTATTAATACAATAACCGCTAAAAAAAAGAGAGCCACAAATAGAATAGGTACCAATAGCCATTAATAACCACCAATAACAATAATAAAAGAACAACCAATAATCATATATTAGAATTACTTAAGATTGCCAAAAATAATCTAAGGTGAAATAATTTATAATAAATAATAATAATTTAAGGTGAAATAACTTATAAGAACCTAGAATTGCCAATAATAACATTTAATAGCCAAAAATAATTTATAATAGTTGTAAGTAGTCTAAACTGAAATAACTTACAATAGCTGAAAAAACATAGAATGGCCAAAAAATTTACAATAACTTAAAATAACCTAAGGTGAAATAAACTAAAATAGCCAAAAGTAATTTAGAATAACCAAAAGTAGCCTAGGGTGAAATAATCAAAAATACCAAAAGTAATTGAAAATAGCCATAAATAGCTGCAAATAATGTAGGCTAAAATAATTTAAATTAATGAAAAATAATCATATAATAAAATGAAAGTACCTTAACATAGGTAGTATTATTATATTAACAAAAATATTATCCATTTATTAAGCTTGTTTTTTCTAGAAGAATGGTCATTGAAATGTTATTGAATAATGATATTCAACTTTTTTTTTGTTCAAATGATTTTAAACTTTCAAAAGGAAATAAATGTAATTATGTACATTATTGAATTTAAAAAAAAAGTAAACCAATCAATTCATGTGAACAAAATTTCAATAAGATATGAATTTTCAAAGTTTATGTTTTTATAATGTTTAAAATAAAATATTTGATAAATAAAATGTAATGTAACATATTATCACAACAAATGGGGTGGCTTGATTGTAAGGGTGTTTGCTTCCATTCTAAAGGTCAAGGGATCAAATCTCTGGGTGATGTCGTGTGTGGTCAATAATGGTATGTTGACCGAATATTCTTTTATCAAATTCCCATAATAGGTGTTTAGGTTGATTACATGGCCTACCTACCTATTTAGGCTAGGTTTTTAACCTAGTTTATGTAGTGACACGTGTCAATAAATAATAGGTTTAAAAAAATCATGAAATTATGAATAATATTATATATGAAATAATTGAATTTTAATTGATTTCCATATTAGTTAGTTAATTAACTAGCAAGTGAATGGTTTGGTAAATTTGTATTTCACTTGAAAGTATTCTTGTTTCATTAGGTATTAGTGAAATAAGTTATTATCCGTAACAATTAGTCCTTGTTCACTAGGGGGTTAAACAATTTCACTAAGTAAAAATGTCTAAATTCACTCAAAATCTAGTGAAACCCAAATTGAATTAGAACACATTTCCTATTAGTGAAAGTAGGTATATATTTCATATTACCTTAGGTCCCATACTAATTAATATTGGTATAAAATTGGTATTATTTTAAGTCATACTTAGCTAATAGGTTTTTCCATTCCAAATTGATACCAATATCATAAACCCATTTTGCACCTTATATAATACAACATTGGTTTCAATCTTCATTGTCAAAAATGTAATACATAATCAAAACTTACAATACATGTTAGCAACAACCAATACATCCATAAATATTTTTATCACCCATGTCACCAATGGTATTCATATAGTTTTTCATGTTTTCCAATTAAACTTTTCGTGGCTAATTTTTTACAAAACTTACATGACCATTAGTATATTGTTTAATAAAATAAAATAGCATCACAAATTCATCTTGAGGTTTAATAATTAAAAAATCATAATTAAGGTTAATAATTGCCCAATTTTTTTCTAGCATATCTAATTATTGCATAAACTAAAGACTTCAATTCTGCATTCATAACAACATTTACAAGAATTTATATAGTTATAATTAATAACACCCCTTTGCCATTGTGAATAAAAACATGGGGAGCCAATGAAAATGAATTACATGAAAGGTTAAAACCAAGATGAATGAAATTGCAAAAGAATCTCCATAGTCACAACACTTTTGGAATAAATGCTTAAGAAATGTTTGTTTTTGCATTATTAGAAATTCTATGAAGATCTTGCACAATTATTTATGGGTTGTGATATTTTTACTGAACAAATATTTATAGTAATGATGAACCTCAATTATAATTTTTTTAGCCTTCATGTATATAATAACATTTGTTTTTTTTTCCCCACAACAAAGCAATGGCAAAAAACATAGTTGTAAAAAAATGGATGAGTGGAAACATAGCAATAAATTAAAATTTAACAAACAAATTAGTAAAAAGTTGGTGATTGCAATAAAAAAATGGCATGAATAACAACAAAAATCCTTAACACAAATAATCAACATGATAAATAACTACTTTGAAGATGGGGGTTTTCAACATTTTAGACATTTGAATCTATTTTCTTGTGTCCATATTATCAAAAATTGTTCCATTTGTCTACGTTACCTTGTTAACTCCCAATAGCTATAGATATTCAATTGTACACAATGGACAAGATAATGTGTAAAATATTACAAATACAAAAAAATGTTTAAAAAATGTTTGTAAATTAATTAACATGCTTGTGTGAAAGTTTTATTTGCACAATAGTTTTTATATGTACTATATATATAGCACAAAAAATCATACAATTTTATTTTATTTTGCAAATGCACCAAAATGAAATTGGTAAGATGAACAAAACTTCATTGTTGTTTGTTTCGACACCAATAAAACAAAAACCAATATGTTTCCAAAGTTGTCACATAAACCCTCAATACTAGAAAACAAAAATACTTTGTATATTCTTTGTTTCAAAACTCTTGTTGCATCATTCTTACTTTAAAAATGTTTCTTCTTAAAAAACCACCAAATACATCAACTTCACATGTTTTTTCTAGTGTAAAAACTTAATTTCTTTTAGTTAATTTTGTGTAAGAAAGGAAGCATGTGTGAACAAGAGTTCACATTGAAATTGATACATGCATGCAAACTATGAAGTTGAATGAGGAAAAAAAGACCTAAGTTTAAATCCAAACACAAAAACCAAGACAAAACTAGAAGAAGTAAAAAACAAGTATAGAAATTGTGAAATAAAAGTGCAAACAAAAGTATAGACAAATTTTTATTGAAAAAGTAGACACAAAAATAACAAAACAAGGTTATGGAATAATATTTTTTTCATATTAGTGTTAAATAAGGTGAATGCAAGGTATGGTGGCTCACTTTTGAAGTCACAATAGCAATTTTTGCAAGGTGCTTTGTGTTTAAATGTTTATAATGAATAAATTTATTTTAAGTACATTAAATGACAATTCATTTTAACTAAAAAATCGATTATGAAAATATTTGCACAATTTTTTTTGAAAATAATACATTCATTTTCAATAGAGGACTTTTGAAATTAAAAAAATGGATTAATTGATTGGATTATTAAAAAATTCAAGAATTCATATTGAATTCCACCCCAAATTTTTTGTAATGACTAAACATGGTGTGAAAAGTGAAATCATAAAGTTAAATGTGAAATCTTTTTTTGTGAAACCTTAACCAAATTGTAGTTATGAACTTTGAAGGGTCAGAATTTGACCTTGTTTTCAAAAGTCCTTTTGAAATGATTTTTTTTTTGTTTGTCAAATTTTTTGTGCCCAATGGGTACATAATTGAAATATCTAGTTGGACTTTTATTCTTATGGGTTTTCTTTTTACAAATTTTCAAAGTGATTTCACCACATTAGTTAACAACATTTTTCACTATGAGTTTTGATTTAGTTTTAAAACGTTCTTTAAGTGATTAAAAATTTAATATTCAAAATTACACTCATGAAATTTTAGAATTTAAAACCACATCCATACAGATCATTTATAAAAACTTTCTTGTGACTTTTGTGAGTGTTGTATTTTTACCTTAAATGAACCATTAAATAGTGTATACAACCAATACACTGAAGGTATCAAGGGGTTTTATATATTTATATCCCTTTGGGGACTTAATTCAAGGAAGCTTTCGTGAAAGTTTTCATATGTCCATTGATTGGGAGGCCTTTTAAAAGGTTTTGTAATTACATGTGAATTATGAGTTAACTAGGAGTTAATTAAGAATGAAATTAAAGTTAATTGTTAGTTAATTGAAAATTAACCATGAGTGAATTAAAGGAATTTGAGAATAAACTAAGAATGAACTAGAAGTTAATTAAAACAAAAATTTAACTAGGAGTTATGGATGAACATTCATATGAGATGAATTCCATTCATTGTATGCAAATGATATTTGTGATATAAACCTAATTCCATCACCACAAAAAACCAACATTATGGACACATATTGAACATTTGTGAGCATAAACATGTAACATCATGAACAAATAATAAACATTATAAACAAATAACAAACATTATGATTAAAAACATCAACATTGTGAGCAAATAACATAAAACATAGACATAAATGTACAATGTTGTGAGTAATAACAAATTGAAGAACTCATGTGAAATAAGCTACATGGTTAGCATGGACCATAAGAAAAAAATGTGAAACCCATTTATAATTAAATTATTATAATGAAACCATTACTTCATTAATTAACTATTAAATTTCTATTCACACATGTTATGTGAATTTGTTTTGTTTGTTATATATATATATTTTTTCCCATTTTCTTCATTGGCGTTAAATCTCGAATATTACAACCTGTCATTTTGGATCATGTCATTTCCAATTTAAACATGTCTATGAACAAGAAATCAAAACATCCATATATATTTTGGTAAAACACTTTGACCATGCCATTAAAAAGGTAATTTTTTGTATATTTTGAATTTGTACAACAATTTTGCAAGTATGTTTGCGTGTTCTTACATGTACATGCCACTAATTGTGTGGGTATTCCTATAGTTATAATCATTGTGAAAGGTGTTTTGATCAAAACCCATGTTAACATAATGAATAAAGATGGTTATGTGTGGTTAAAGAATTTTGTATTCAAAGTTAAGTATGTATGATGGAGGTGACTTAAATTGGACAATTGAACTCTCCATTATCACAAATGTCATAATCCTTTCACCTTTTGATCCTTTTATCATTTAATTAAAAAAAATTTATTAAAATTTATTGGATGACACATTTTATCACTTTTTCAATGTCAATTTTTTCTTTCATTGTTATTAGTGTAGGAAATAAAATTGATTGCAAGTTGAGGTTGTTGATGGTTAATGGGATTTTCATAAACAAATTCAAATTGTACATATATTAATCTATTATTCTTTTGGCAATTGGAATGAAGACTCAATTTGACTAATAAAAACCTTTTGCACTAAAAATTGAGTATTTAAAAATATAATATTTCACAAAATATGTTCAAAATCATGATTTATAAATCATTTTTTATTAAGTTTTTTTATGAATAAAAAATAGTTTACATTATATTGTCATGTAAAAAGATGTATATTAATTTTTTTTGAAAAAAATTATTTTCAAATCATTTTAAGATTTAAAAAAAGTTATTAAAATAAAAAAAAATTATATTATTAATTTTTTTTGGGGTATTACATATTCAATAAATTCATTTCAAATTTTATCAAATGTTTTCACAATACATAAAAAATATTGTTATATAAGTTCATCCAAAACATTAAACATCAACTTAAGTAACAATTACAATTCAAATTGTGATTATGTTTCAAAGTAGTTCATATTAACTAAATTTGACCCATTACTTTGATATTTTTTCATATATTTTCACACGTTTGCATTTTTGCTAAAGTTGAATTTTTCTTCCCATTCCAAGTTGTTTTTAAAAAACTTGGATAAGTAGTTTCTTACAAGGTCACTAACAATCCACTTCAAAAAGATTTTTGCTAACAAGGGTGATGCTTGACTTCTACTTGCTAATCTTTATTTATTGCCCCTAGTTTCTCTTCTTTCATATATAAAAACATCACATGATGGTCACATTGTTGCATGCAAGGTATTTTAATGTATTAATTTGTTTTACTATTACCAATAAATTTGATACATATTAAATTTCACTTCCATGTTACTTCATTTCTTCACATTATTTTTCATCGTAGATCCATGGCTATATGATGGTCACAAATCCATCTTGCTTACTTTACAAACAAGTTTATGCCAAATGTTGGTTTGATGATATCTATTATCAAACCCAAAGATGTTTTGCACTTTTGCAACCTCTACAAAGTTGCTAGACCAATGCTCTTTTCTTGTTCATATTAACACAACAATTGAGGCATATGATGCTACTCCATGTGCTTCTCATGTGAAAAGTCCCTAGTCACAACCTTTGCTCAAGTTGCCAAATACATGAATGATTTGCATATCAATGATTGAACTATTATTGACCTAAAAGTCACAAAGTACTTTCCATTTGAGCCTTGTCCATGAACTCATTGGATACACATAAAATTCTTGTGCAAAGAGCACACACAACAAACACGGATTTCGGAAAATGTAGAAGAAAATGTTCATCTCAAATGGGTATGGAAATCAAACTCATAGTTGGAAACTTGAGAACTGTGGTTGTGAAGGAATGAACTTGCACTCCAAAAAACTCCCTTGCAAAAAATTTGTTCCAAAACTTGCATGTGTTTCTTTTGCAAGATCACAATAAAATTGCTACAAATTTGAAAAAGCAAACACACAAAATAGCTTAAAAGAGCTTAGGTGATTTGATAGGAAGTACGAAACTCAAATGGAAGTGCAATATATAGATATTCAATTTTTATAGTCTTTCTACTAATACTCTTGTTCATGACAAAATTCATAAGGAAGAATATAGCTCCATCGACAACAACACATCATGTTCAGATCCTTCAACAGAAGCACTTTAATTGCCAACAGATATGAATCACATAGAAAAGAAAAGAACCGCAACCTTGTAATCACCCTACAACTTTCATCACCACCACCCAAGCAAACACATCAAACAAACATATATATCTTTCATAAGAATCAAGAAATCTCCATTCTCACAATTAAGAAAAGGCAAAGCAAGGATAACATCAAAGAAACATAGAACAAAAAATTGTAAAACACTAAGATTCCTGTGCATTTTGTGATGCAATTGAAAGAAGACTGCACAAGTTGAATTGGCTATGCTTTGTGTGTGTTTTTCACATCACAAAGTTCTTTCAGCTGCAGGCAAAAGTATTGATCCTCATCCTCCCACAGATACTTTCTGCCAATTTTAAGCTACCAGAATGCAGTTGAGTAGGTGAAGAAGAGATCAGCAATTTCAATTAGGGTTAGAAGAACATTACTGGGTTGCTGAGAAGAACCTTGCTGATTTCTGATATCGTTAGCAGGAGGAGGAGGAGGAGGAGGAGGAGGAGGAGGATTTGTGTGACCAAGTGTGCAGAAAGGATTGTGATCTCCTCATTCACAATTGAGGCAGTTGTTGTCTATCCCCCCCCAAGAGTCATGCTTGGTTTTGTCAAAAGTAAAAAAAGGAGCAGCAATGGGCATCTCTTTCTTTTTCAGTATAACATGCATGCATGAATGAATGATGGCATACCAAAGTGGTGGTTGACAAGCAGAAGTAAAACTTCAGCAAGGATGGTACAGAAGATGTCAGCCCCATTCACAGCTGCGGACACAAGAAGATTCGCTGCCTGATCTGCAAGCACAGTAGATATTTCAGCCATTGGAGGTTGCAGACACAAGAAGATATGCTGCCTGATCTACAAGCACAGTAGTGTTTTCAGCCCCATTGGAGGTTGCAGACACAAGATGTGCTGCTTGAAGCAAGTGGCCCTTCTTGATGCAAGAAGAAAAGCTCAGTTGGAAGGCCCCCTCGCTTGATGCAGCAACTCTTGTGTTCACAAACTGGATGCATTCTCAGTAGACTGCTGGTCCCACAATCACTTGGCTTCGACAAGATGGGTCTGAAAGAGAGAGAAGATGAGTCTCTGAGAGAGAGAGAGAGAGAGAGAGAGAGAGAGAGAAACGATGAGTCTGCGAGAGAGAGCGAGAGTCTGAGTCAATGTGGGTGTGAAGATGTTATACCCTTTCCCATGCGCTTCGTCCATCTTTTCCTTCAGATTTGAAAGAGACACTTGGCGGGGGCCACGGCACTGAACACATCGGGACACGAGCTTCTTTTGACGATGATGATTGCTGCTGCTGGCTGGCTGGCAGCGGCATCCAGGTGTGGGTAAGATGTTCGGTAACCAGGCCGAGAATTCCTACAGTGGGTTCTCGCTGGAATTCATATCACATCCCTGCACATGTCACGAATTGGGAGGAGGAGAAGGAGCTTCGATCGAAATTACCCATTTCCCTTTTTTTTTTCTCTTCCCCCACCCGCCAGAGGGACAAGCTGCTGCTGCTGCTGCCGCTCCTGCAGATCCCGTGGAATCAGCTCCGTCTTGGACGCATCTGATCTTTCGTCTCCTCCTCCTCCCACCTACCAGATGCCTGCTGCTGGTTGCAGAAGAATATGAGCTGAACCCCTTTTGTCTTGTCGCTGATGAAACAAAGCTGTTTCTGATCTCGCCGTGCATGGTATGTACATACTTCTTCTTCGTGCGCTCATTGGGTATACAATCACGACGACGACGACGTGGAATCCTCTCTCTCTCTCTCTCTCTCTCTCTCTCTCTCTCTCTCTCTCTTTCTTTGTTCTTTCCTCGTCACATTTTGTGCAATGGATTCTGAACGTGGCATGGTCACACTCAAGCAACCCAATTGTGTTCGTATCTCGCGTGCGCGCGCTTGCAGTACCCATCGCACAATTGTGGAAGAAGAAGACGACCCCCGCCTGCGCGTCCCCACCCATTTTTCGTCTCTTCTGTTGCTGTGTTTTGTTTGTTTGTGCGAGTTTTGTGGAATTAGGGTTTATCGCAGCAGCAGCTTCTGCTTGTGATTTCAGCAAGAGCGCGTGCGGGGTGTGTCTGTTGTGTGTGTAAGCAGGTGCAGGAGCAGGAGCAGGAGATTGGGTTCGGTGAGCAGCAAACAGACGAGCTTGTGGAAAATAGTAGTTGCGGAATTTTCGTGATGCGAAGCTTGAGAATTGAAGATCATGGAACCCGATGCAGGAATGGCACAAGAATCTGAAGAAGAGCAGCAGCAGCAGCAGCAGCAGGAGCAACAGCAGCAGGCTATGCAAGGACAAGAGCCAGAACAAGAGCAAGCGCAAGCACAAGGACTACAATCTCCGTCTTCATCTCCACCACCACCGGTAGCAGCAGTAGCAGCAGCAGGAGTCTCTTCTTCACAAGCACAGCAGCAACATCATCAAAATCAACAGCAACATCATCATCAGCAGTTGCTGCAAGGCGGAGGAGGAGGAGCAACAGCAGGGCCACGGCCTGCGCCGGCATACAGGGTGGTGAACACAATCTGCGAGAAGAGAGAAGATGGGCCAGGACCCCGATGCGGCCACACTTTGACGGCAGTGGCGACAGTGGGGGAGGAAGGAAGTCCGGGCTATGTTGGGCCGCGTCTCATTCTCTTTGGTGGCGCTACTGCACTGGAAGGCAACACGGGTCCTGTGAGTCCTCAAGGAACACCTGGTGGAGCAGGAATCAGTATGTGCACACACACACAAACACACACATACCCATCTTTGATTTTGTGCTCAGTTTTTCTTGCACCTCTTGTGGGATTCTTGCACCAGTCTTTGGGATCTAGATCAGGATCCGTTGTGCCTTGTTTGCATACAGAATTGTTGGGGAGGGTTTTGTGCAACAACCTACATATTAGTAGTTGCTGCTGTTGCTGTGGATTTTGATGATGGTTGAACAGATTTTGAACTTCCATAGATTTCTTGTTTGAACAACATGTTTTTTCTACTGTTGTTTGTGGTTTTGGGTGTTTACAGGATTAGCAGGAGCTACTGCTGATGTGCACTGCTTTGACGTCAACAGCAACAGATGGTCAAGGTCAGTTTCTCTTTTCAGCTTTGTTTGAAAGCAATTTGGGGATGCTACTGTCCTCGGAAGCAGTTGAAGCTCTGAATGCATCACATCCCCTTCCATGCTTTCTCAGGCAGACAAATCTCTCTGAATGCATTCATCACATCCCCTTCCATCCTTTCTCAGGCACACAAAGCTCTCTGAGTGCATGAAATCCCATCTGTCTCTTCGCAGACAGACAATAGCTCTGAAAGTCTCTCTGAAACGCATCAAATCCCACTCAATCTTTTCTCAGGCACAACAGAACAGAACTCTTTGAAATGCATCAAATCCCTCTTCATCTTTTTGCAGGTAGACAAAGCTCTGAATGCATCAGATCCCCTTCATCTTTTCTTAGGGCAGAGAGAGAGAAACCCACCTCTCTTAAATGTTGCAAATCCTCTTCATTGTTTCTCAGGCATCAGTTGTGTTGTGTTCTTCCACCTTGAATTTCTTCAGGAATTTCTAGGGTTCCTTGTAGATTTAATTTATGAGGGTGCACGGTCCTCTTCTTTGGCAGAAAGGGAAATTGGATGTACATATTGGATGTTCTTCAAATTTTTGCAATTCACATTCTTTTGCAACTTGATATGGCATACCTACTGTGTGCTTGCTGGGTTTAGAATCAGGGTTTTTGGGATGCAGTCCTGTTACTCCTGAGCTTTTACCTTGGATCAAAGACTGCTGTTTTTGTTTGCTGCTTGTCTGTTTTGGGGGGATCTTATAAGCGATTTGCACCTTCTTTGCATGCAGGTTGGTTCCTGTTGGAGATCCACCATCTCCACGTGCTGCTCATGCAGCCACAGCTGTGGGTACCATGATAGCAGTTCAGGTAAGATAGAAACAGTGTGAAAGTAGGAATGAAAAGTTTTGAGCAAGTGTTCAAGGAGATCCAATTTCCAACTCTACCTTCTGTAGACAAACACAGTTCAATTAATGACCTAGTTTTTGACTGATCAGTAGTAGAGAATATGGTTATAGATGCTATTGTAAATGTAGAGCCAAAGCACACTGTGCAGTGCAAAGCATTGGAATACAACAATCACTTAGGTAGTAGAACCTCAAGGATGCTTCAAACTCATGGCTTTCAGGCTCAAATCTGCACATTGACATACTCATAAACATAAGATTTTCCACAGATATCTGTTGTGGTTGATGGCTTTGTCAAAGATTTTGTTGCGTGGACTGGCAGGGAGGCATAGGACCAGCAGGGCTTTCGACAGATGATCTCCATGTCCTTGACTTGACACAAGCAAGGCCGAGATGGCACAGGTGCATATGCACTATTTGTTGTTGACCCTTTCCTCTTCATGGTTTTCAACCATCATTAGGCATCTGTAAAACTGTCTTGTTTCAAGGGGAGTGCTGAATAGGGGGAAGGGCGGTGGTGGGCAGGCTGGTTGTGCAAGGGCCAGGACCAGGTCCTCGGTATGGCCATGTTATGGCCTTGGTGGGTCAGCGGTTTCTCATCTGCACCAGTGGCAATGATGGTTAGTCTTTTTGTTGTCAGAGTTTTATGGAAGTTGTTCACAGATTGCTTGTCTCACATGGTGTAAGAATTTCTAACATGACCCTTCTATGGAGCAGGTAAACGTCCACTTTCAGATGTCTGGGCTCTAGATACAGCAGCAAAGCCTTATGAGTGGCGGAAGCTGGACCCAGAAGGAGAGGGCCCTCCCCCTTGCATGTACGTAGTAGCATTTCACTGAGACTAAAAATCAGCCAATGTCATACATACACCTGCCTCTACTTTCTTTTGGTACTCTTCTGTAGTTTATTTTTGTCTCTCTCTCCAGTGTTCTTTTTTTATGATGGTCTTCTGCTATCTGCTTGCAGATATGCAACAGCATGTGCTCGATCAGATGGCCTGCTGCTTCTTTGCGGCGGAAGAGATGCCAACAGTGTGGTATGCTCCGGTAACCTTTCAAATAAAATGTCCTTTTCTAGACATGTTCTTTTATGGTGAATGCAACTTAAACCTCTGAGAAGCTCATTTGGAAATTCAGTAGTTATGAAGAATTGTGTGCATATGTTTGATAGTTTTTCCATGATGTAACATGTATGCCAGAAGACTAATCAGTGAGATTTGCTATCTGTAGCCACTTGATACAGCATATGGACTTGCAAAACATCGTGATGGACGGTGGGAGTGGGCTGTTGCTCCTGGCATATCACCTTCAGCACGATACCAACATGCAGCTGTGAGCAACTTTTCTTCAAGAATTTCTGCACTGTTTTGCATTCTATCAAAACACATGTGTCATTGGTTTTTCTTTGTTTGGATTTCTGGATCCAGTCTCACCAGGTGAGATGTGCAAGAGTATGCTTTCTTCAGTGTGTGCTGAGTATATTGTGAGTATGTTATGTCTTTTCCATGGGGATCTTGGTAAATTATTTGTCATTCTTGTGCAGGTGTTTGTAAATGCTAGGCTTCATGTTTCAGGAGGAGCCCTTGGAGGTGGCCGGATGGTTGAGGATGCATCCAGTGTTGCAGGTCAGTACTACTACAAGCTGGTTATGAAACCTCTTCTTAGATGATATGCCTGCACCTTCAAAGAAAATGGATGGGTATCAGAAATCTGGGTCTGTACTGGCAAGGGTTAGAAGTGTCATGTGGCTTTGAGTCTAGAGAGCTTTTGCCAGGTTTTGAGAAGGCTTCCAATTCTGAATCTCAGATCTGGGATTGTGTTCTTGGTGGTGCAGTTCTGGACACAGCTGCAGGGGTGTGGTGTGATAGGAGGGTGGTAGTGACAAGCCCGCGGACAGGAAGGTACAGTAATGATGCATCGGGTGGTGATGCTGCCAGTGAGCTCACAAGACGGTGCCGTCATGCTGCTGCAGCTGTAGATGATCTCATTTTTGTCTATGGTGGGCTTAGGGGAGGTATGGCTGGATGTCACTCTTTATGTCTATATTGCTTTCTTCTTCTTATCAAGCTCTGGCAGATTCCAGATGGACCCAATAACATCACCAGTCCTCATATTGTATTGAGAGCTGTGCTGTTTGAAAGGTGCTGCAGTTAAACATTGTTTGTTGGGTATGCAAAAAACTCATTGCTGTAAGTTATCAAAGTACAGAGTTGTGATCTTCTGGTGCTATATAGTCATCCGATCATGCCTTGTTGATTTCTCCCAATGGTACAGATGGGTACCAGTGGGACCCACTTGTTGTCAGTTTTTTTGTAGAACTGTAGCATGAAGACAAAACTTTGTGAACTGTTACAGGAGTGTTGCTGGATGATCTATTAGTAGCAGAAGACTTGGCAGCTGCTGAGACAACGTCATCAGCATTGCATGCTGCATCAGTGGCTGCCTCATCACCTGCATCACCTGCCAACATGACCAGGCAACATGAAGGGGGGGTACCTGTTGATGACGCAGACACTTCATTAACGGATAGGTCTGTGGTTATGGCCAGTCCAGTGGCTGCACCATTGGAGGGTGATGCAACCATGGACATCAGCACTGAAAATGCTCTTTCACATGAACATCGGTATGTGAAGGAAACCTGTTTATACAGTTTGGAAGAAGTTTGGCTTTTAGGTAGCTAGCCTACTGCTACAACCTGAGGTTGTTGAGATCGATGCCCATGAGAGCATTCACACTGATGTCAACCATGTGCCACAGCTCTCTTCTCTCACTTCCAACTCTACAATCATGTGTCTCCTGTTACCTTAGATAAATTGTCAAGCAGTTGTCTCAATTTTAGATATGGATGTCTGCTGAGGTGCTATTTGTCTTGGATCTGGATTTGACTCAGAAGCCTAGGTTGTACGATGTATGCTTGCCATCTATAGTGTCCTCCAGAAGTGGGACATGGAGCCCAAGCAGCAGCAATAAATGAAAGCTTGGTGTGGGGATGATGGTTGGCAGGAGTGAAAGAAAAGGGATTGAGACACTTGTGGAGGCATCAGCAGCAGAGGCGGAAGCAATCAGTTCAGCTTTGGCCAAAGCCACTGCAACCCATGAGAGCAACAAGGATGTGGAAACACACATCCCTGATCGAGATGGGGGCCCTGAAGCTACAAACACTGGAAAACCACCAGTTTCTGCACCCTCTGCGGCTTTTGTTGCACCAAATAAATCATCGATTGCTGGCCCATCAAATTACTCTACACCCATGGGAGTAAGGCTGCATCATAGAGCAGTAAGCGGCCAGCCAAAACCATTTGTGGAGCATATTGTCACAGTAAATTGATTTCTTTTATCGAAATAGCCAAGTGTTTCTCTGGCCTTCATAGATGCACTTACTGTTGGGTTTGCATGATGGGTGCTGCAGATGTGTATGTATCAATGTTCAGTTGCTTTGGATGTGTGTTCTGATGTGTCTATCTTCTCTCGGTTACTTCAGGTTGTAGTGGCAGCTGAATCAGGAGGTGCTTTGGGAGGGCTGGTGAGGCAACTCTCAATTGATCAGTTTGAGAATGAGGGGCGGCGTGTCAGTTATGGAACTCCGGATAGCACATCTCAAGCAAGACGGCTACTAGACCGGCAGATGTCAATAAGTGGTGTGCAGAAGAGGGTAGGTGCTCTCCTCTTCTGTAATTTTGGAAGATTACAAGTGAAAGAAATGAATTAGCATAAGGTCCACCTACCTGCCTTCTACAACCATAATTTTCTTTTTCTTTTGGTTCACAACTCATTGTCTCCTGCAGGTGCTAGCATACTTGCTGAAGCCTCGTGGCTGGAAACCACCTGTGAAGAGACATTTTTTCATGGATAGCAGTGAGATAGCTGAACTTTGTGACGCCGCTGAACGGTTGTTTACTCGAGAGTCAAGTGTGCTGCAAATTAGAGCTCCTGTAAAGATATTTGGTGATCTCCATGGACAGTTTAGTGATCTGATGCGCTTGTTTGATGAGTATGGATCCCCTTCAACAGCGGGCGATATAACGTAAGCTTGTTTTGCCATTCATAACAGAGCTATCTCTTTGCAAACTTGTCATCATTTGAAAGGGTTCAGCAGCTGTGCCATCTCATGTCAAAAACTGGGTGAGCAGAAAAGACATTATTAAGCTTCTGACGGGGGACCCTGGGAAACACCCAGTTGAGGGGAGCATGCAATTGTAAATCCCTCTTCAGTTGATTTGTCATTCCTTCACACCATGGTAGTAAACAAAGGTCAATTTTGTGTTCAGTGCTTCTAAACAATTTTTTGTTTAGCATAATATTCGGTTGAAAGGTTCAGTACTTGTTATTCGCATGATGAGGGGGGAGTCATAAATCTTTTGTGGGGTCTGAATGTACAGGTACATTGATTATCTTTTCCTGGGGGATTATGTGGATCGAGGGCAACATAGTTTAGAAACAATCACTCTGCTACTTGCACTTAAGGTAAGCTCTTACGTGCTACAGTTAGTTGGTACCAAGGTTGGCTTGGATATTCCAGCATGCTTGTTTCGGAGCTTGTTAGTCACTGCTTGATCTTGTCAAAGGATGGTTCTGTTTCTCTTTTCTTTATATTTGGGGTTCCTTGGTTTCATGCTTGCCATTTGGTTGCTGTTCTGTTGTCAGATCTGAAATACCCATATCCTTATTCTTGGGTATCCTCTCAAAAAAAATTCTAGGGTTGACTTAGATCATAAGTATTGAGAAATCCTCTGTTCTTCTCAAGATAGTAATTGGTATGAGGTTGGACCACTTTCCAAGCTTAAGTCGGAACTGAAGTAGTTTCTGGGCTTTTCTCTTTGGCACTCTTACAAGCAAAAAGCTCCAAGTGCGTCTGTTGTTCTGTTTGCAGATTGAATACCCCATGAACGTCCACCTGATACGTGGCAATCATGAAGCTGCAGACATTAATGCTCTGTTTGGGTTTCGCATTGAGTGCATTGAACGATTGGTTTGTGCTTTTTCTCTTCCATCCATGCATGTTAGACATAGACTCACAATTTTCTCTGATGCAATGTTGATGGATATCCATTCTTATACAGGTGAGTAGTACCATTGTGAAAAATTGACTACCAAATGTGCCATTCTTGGGAAATTTCTGTTGCAACTCAGGACCCAGTGTTCCTCACAATGTTTTCCTGTCAACTGATATTATGCAGGGAGAACGTGATGGCATTTGGGTATGGCAGCGCATCAATCAGCTATTTAACTGGCTCCCTCTTGCTGCTGTCATAGAGAGAAAAATCATTTGCATGCATGGTGGTATTGGAAGGTCCATCAACTATGTACAGCAGATTGAAGATCTGAAACGGCCCATTACAATGGAGGCCGGCTCTGTTGTGCTCATGGACCTCCTCTGGTATGTTGTCCTTCTACGTTGTGGAGTAAATGCAATAGGAGCAATGTAGCATCTCTACCAACATTAACCCTAAGCCCTAAACTGCCATGTAACATCTATACCCTCCTAAGTAGGTGGACATCAGTGTAGATTCCAAGCCTTGATCTGGTATTTGTGAGGAGCACAAACCCAAGGCCCCCCCCCCTTTCAAGTAGGTCTGCAGTTTCTGCTGATGCACCAGACTTGTGGTCTAGTTCAGGGTTAGACTTCAAATCAAGTATCAGAAACTGTTTTGCAGGTCCGACCCAACAGAAAATGATAGTGTTGAGGGTTTACGTCCAAATGCCCGAGGACCGGGCTTGGTGACCTTTGGGGTAAGTCTAGCAATCATTCTGCTTGAAAAGTCACCAGTTCATGTTTATGACTCCTTTGTGGTTTCCTCAAGCTCAAATGCACTGCAAAGTAGTGTGTTTTGGGTTGGCTTGACAGTTTTTGTGTGTTTTCTTCCAGCCGGACCGTGTCATGGAGTTTTGTAAGAACAATGATCTCCAGCTTATTGTCAGGGCACATGAATGTGTGATGGATGGGTTTGAGCGCTTTGCTCAAGGTCATCTGATCACTTTGTTCTCTGCCACAAATTACTGTGGTACGTGACTTTGGGCCTACTAATATCACATGTCCTTGGGGCTCACATGTTGTTTCAGCACTCTGAGAGATACACTTTGAAAGAGAAAGAGGTAGGAAGGAACCTAATTATGCAAGTCATTTTGTTTCATGATTCTTCCAGGTACAGCCAACAATGCAGGTGCAATTCTGGTTCTTGGACGGGACTTGGTAGTAGTGCCTAAGCTTATCCATCCCATCCCACCTGCAACTCCTTCCCCTGAGTCATCACCAGAACGACACCAAGAGGAGATGTGGATGCAGGTACACAATTGTTTTATTTTGCTTTCAATAACTTTTGCAAGAAGCTTCATCAGTGTTATGTTGATTTGTTTGGTTCAGCAGTATTGTTGAATGCCTAAATGGAAACATGAGGTCTGCATCTTGCATATAACTTTCCATTCTGAAACCCAACTTTTCTTTTGAAAAATATGAAACTTGGTAGGAGGGTAGGAAGTCACTTTTTGCAATCTCTCATAGTTGTTGAGGATCAGATTTCACTTTAGACAGCTGATACCTGTACTTTGGTCTGAGATGGTCTGTCGGGCCATTGGTATATGGCTCTACAACATCAGCAATTGTTTGCACTAAACTATGTAGTGAGTCTACCGGTTTTCTTTGATAACCTGACTTCTGTCTTCATTCTGAAATTTTACATCTTTGGGTTTCCTTGTCTCCACTATGTTTGTTTTGCAGGAACTAAATGTTCAAAGGCCTCCTACCCCAACAAGAGGTCGACCGCAACAGGCAAATGATCGTAGCTCTTTAGCCTGGATTTGATTTGATGGCTAGCTTTTGTCTAATCACAGTACCTCATCTGTACTCTGTATCCACTTTTAAGTCTGCAGTTGGTATTTCTTATTTCAATAAGAGATGTCAAGTATCTTCTTTATAGGCATTAGTGCTAGGTTTAGAGTCTTTAAGCAGCGCAAGCAGGGTGACTACAAGTGGGGAATGAAGTTGTCAATATGAGCCCAAATTGAGCTCACAATAATAGCAGTTTCACATCACTTCCCTTTTGTTGTTGGAGCTTGACATCTGATGAGATATTATATGACCAGTTTTTGGGAAGACAACTTTGTCATGATGTTCAGTGAGGTTAACCATTTTCGAGTGTTTCTTACTGTGGTTGTAATCCAGTTCCAGGAACATGAACAATGATTGCATGGGGACATTTTTGTGCTTTGAAAAGCTTTCCATTTGGTTTTGAGAGGTGGCATTTGTTTCAACTTCACAGTTTGAAGACAGTTAATGTACATGTCCGTTTTCACCAATTGGCCTGAATTTTAGCAGGAAAGCATTTAGCAATGAGATTCTTGGCTTGTGTCTAAAAGGTATGTCACATAGTTTGAACTAAGAATTTGGTTTTGTATCCTTACAAACAACCCCTAAGATGCATAAGTTGAGCCCTACTTGACAAAAGCAGTTAAGCTTTCTGTTCTGTCAGTTGCACCAAATTATGGAACTATCTCAGTTTGTGGAGCTGCCAAGTGTGCCACAAAGTGACAAAGCAGTATGGGGGTTTCTGGAATCCATGGTGACATTTCAAGCTTTTTCTTGCTTGGAACTTCATCATACATGCAAGCATGAATGTACTGACAATGTTTACATTTCATTTTGCCACTTGGTGACAGCATTTCAGAACCTACCCAAGCAAACTGAGTGCAGCTTGGGAGTGAGGAAACTTTCCTTTGGGCAGTGTTGTAGTTCACAACTGTTTGATCCAAGACTGTATGATCCAAGGATGATGCTGCAGCTTAACGGTCAGATGGGAGCTTGATCCTACAGGCACCCTGCTTGGGTTCAACCTCAACAGGAAGGTGTTGTGTCACTGCGGCCCCATATAGTCAGCCATGGGAGGTAAGCCAACCTTTGAATCTGTGAGATTGTGTGGTTTTTGAGAGTGGTGGGCTATTTGTGTAACATGTGAAGTGTTTAGGAAGGACACTTTTATGAATGAGTCTGTCACTCTGTACGCTTGATGGAGATCTACAAGCAACTGCAATTTCCTCCACAGCAGTTAAAATCAATTGAAATAATCATTGAAATCCTTTTTACATTTTATGATAGAAGAGATGAAGCTCATGATTGGTTTGCATGAGGCTGTGTTGCAGAATGTGGGGTGACACACAGCAAAAACTGTGGAAATGTGTATGTTGCAGGAAAGCAAAACCCAGATTTTGGAGCTGGAAATTTGTTGGGTGAAGAAAACCAGAAGTGTTTAGTGAAGAAGAAACAGTTGGGGACCAACATGATAAAGATCTATACAAGTTCCTTTATTACGAGGATGAGAAAGGAATTCAGGAACGTGGTTTGGGGAGCTCATGAGTATGTGTCATATAGGGAGCAGACAAGACAATTAGGAGACTGTCAAGACCTGAAATTTTTTGCATGTGGGTAAAGCTGAAATTGTATTATTTGTGAGGATGCAATTTTTCTATGGAGAAGCCATTGTGACTAAAATGGGTGTTTTGCTGGATGAACATGAAGAGGGAAAGTCAGAGTTTTGGTGATGGATGGAACAATCTGAGAGGTTTGAGTGTTTTGGGTATTGAGAGAACCTTGAATGCATGGTTCTGTGGAGTAGTTTTCAATGAGATTTGTGTGGAGCACATGGGATTTTTGGCATTTCTGGTATTACTTATGGGTTTAAGGATTGCTGAAATGACCTACAGTCTTCTCAGCTTTCGATTCTGCTTGTACACTTTGAGACTCTGCATGGGTTTGAAAAGATCACAATTTTTGATGATCCAGAAATTCTTAATGAACGAGAATTTTTATTTTTATTTCTTTTTCCATGTTTGCAACACGTGGGTTGACATGTGCGAATTTTAGCAACAGAAGTTACAAAATACAATTTGGTACAATTCTGCTGGATATATTTCCATGCCAATGTCTCAATTGTTTGACATTATTCATACACTTGATACAAAAAACTTGCAATTTTTGAAGCCTGAATTTAATGCAAAGCACAAAAATGTAAAGGCATTGACCATCTCCACTGACAGTCGCAAAATGACCTATGGTACACAATAATTTGGATGGAAGCATTAGCTTTCACTTAGTGTAAAATTGAGTATGTATAGTATACTAAACCTGTAAATATCCATAGTATACAGTGATTTCTACAAGGACCCATAAAAGAAAATGTCTTCACTAAATAAGAAAAGAAAAGAGAGAACACAAATCATATAACTACACATGGATTAGATTAACGACAAGTGTCAAGATGATGGAGTTAAAAGACGAAAAATCATTTGAATATTGCTTTCTTTTTATTATTATTATTATCGGATTTCCCATGTTGAAATTTGGAAAGAGGAATTCAGAACAAATTGCAGCATTGCTGCACCCATGCCAGATTTTTCTGCTGTTGTATAACCATTTTCATATGGCTGTTATGTATCTTGCTACAAAGCTTTCAATTCTACAAATTTGTCTTGTGAAATCACAAACTCAATTATTTTACAACATGTTATTGTACAACATCGTGTAAAATTTGAATTTCCAAAATTAGTTTGGATAAAATTTGTAGGCATATGCCTCAACAAATATTTGCCAGAACCCACCAATGGAGCCCACCAACATAAGTAATACGCCAAGTATAATGCAAATCTGCATAAATGTTTTTTTCAAAAACATCAGGTTCAGAATTCGCATTAGTAGATATATCAATATATTAATATACATGGCCACAGAAAGATATAAGAGACAGGGGAATAGTACTCTCTTCCTAAACATGTTTGCTTGAGTTTGTTTTTTCTAGTATTGGCATTTCTTAACAAATAGAAAGGTAAAATGGTCTTCTTGCAAAACTGAGATACATCACAATTACGAAACTCAGAATGTTTTTTAAAGGACTTGAATTATCCAAATGTTTGCAGCAAAGCTTTGTAGTTGTGTTGTTAGATCCAAGCTCTATTTTGCACAAACCCTAAACCTTTAGAAAATCCTAAACTCATTTCGTTGTTGTTGTGTTGTTTGATCCAAGCTTTATTTAGCAAGAACCCTAAACCTTAAACCCTAAACTGATTTCATTGTTGCTGTGTTGTTTGATCCAAGCTTCATTTGGAATGAACTTTAAACTCGAAATGCTAAAGAACCCTAAACTCATTTCATTCAAGAATTAAGGCATTCAAGCAAAATTAAAGATGAAAAAGGAAAATTATTTCTCTGATCTCATTGGAGATATGCGAAGAGAAAAAAAACAAATACTCACCCAGTTTACGGTCCACTCGAGACTCCACCTATTGGGTTTGCACATAGCCAACCACATGCAACATGGTAACTGTGACAAAATCCCAACAAGGAAAAAAAAAAATTAAAACTTGGGGATTCATTCCACTAGAACAAGCAGGTTTAGAGCAGAAAACTAATAATTTGGGTATAATTTTGAGCAAGCTCACCAACAAAACTGTATCTACTGGCAATGGCAATGGGTATGTGCCATGAACAATTTCCAATTTGTCTCAAGATTTGAATGTTTTGATTGTGCAAAAAAAGAGAAAATAAAAATACAAGGTTTCAGTTAACCATAAGATGATATTACAAACTGATTGAAAGGAATTAGGTTGAAAGATCTATACATAAACTCCAATATTATATATATACTCTAGATATAACAACAGTTATATAGATCTAGCTTAAATATATAAATACACAAGAGGGGAATCATATTACTCACGAAGTACGTGGTTGGAGCATATGCAAATCCGCCAAAGAAACCCAAGAGCCCTTTGAAAAATGGGAAGGTCATAGCCATAACCATTGTGAAACCTGGAAAATTTGATTGATTCACCAATCAACCTCAGTATTCGTGATACAACTTCTTCATGCCTCAAAATGATGTTGATGAGACCCAAGATCTGAATTTGAAGCTAGACTTTGCAAAAGGAGTTTTTTTAGAAATACAACACTAGGAGAAAAATTATACATTTGCAACTACATTTTCAAATACAAGTTCTGCTGCAGATGACACTCACAAATGTGAACTTATTTTTCACATACTCCTGAAGAAGGATCCAAAAATTTCACAACTAATTTGTTGCAAAAGAATCCAGAAAAATTCAAAACAAAATTTGTTGAAAAAGATGCAAGGATCCTGAGCAGAAGATTTTGGTTCAGATTGTGAAGATTTGTTTGGGGGAAAAGACTGCTTACCGACATAAAGAGAGCGAGTGATGAGACGAAGCTTGAAAGAAGGAGGGAGACGCCATTTTCCCACCAACACAAGCTCCATCATATCAAACAGTGGCATTGCATAGATCTGCAAACACCATGACCACAACATTTAGGGTTTAGGGTTTAGGGGAGATGGAAATGAGAAAACCCACACAAAATTGGTGTAAAATTGAGGGTGAAGTTTAGGGGTTAAGGTTTAGGGAAGCTGGAAATGAAAAAACCCAGACAAAACTAGTGCAACATCTAGGGTAAAATCTAGGGTTCAGGGAAGATGGAAATGGGAGAGCGCAACATGTGGGATTCAGTAGTGTTGGGATTGGGGGAAAGAAAGCGAGAGAGAAATAGAGAGAACGGGAGAGAGAGAGATCTAGAGAAGAGAGAGCCTGCAGACGCACCAAGTAGCTTCCAGTCACGTGGATGACGACCATTAGATTGGCTGCAGTAGCCAGCCAAACCGGCCAGCTCTCGTAGCGCAGAATACCCAAGTTGCTTTTCTTGAGATCGTTGCCGTAGGCCCAGTAGCAAATGAGGGCCACAGGGAAGTAGCAAAGAGCGATGATAGCATAAGCCAGCTTCACTCCTCGCCACATCGCGATCCTGGACGGCTCTTCAGGAGTCGATGGCAGCGTGGCTTGAATCTCCAACGAAACATTGTGTCCTGCATACGCGAATGCTACAGTGCTCAACGCGTTGAAGATGCTGAGTACGTATGCCTCTGTATCCGTGTGGTGAAACTTTCCTCCTCGCGTTGTTCCGTCGTAATAGGGCAAATGATAGCGAGGAGTTACGCTAACAAGCCCATTGCCATTTGTCATGTCGTTATGTTGGTGATTGAGTGCAACCGGAATAATCCACGCAATCGTCGAGTAGCTGTTGCAGCAACCATGATCAAATGAAAATCTAGATAGATAGATTTGCAGCAACCAAGCAAAATTGCTCAAGGACCCATTAACCCATGATCCAATGCAAAACTAGGGGAGGGAGGTTACTCTTCGAAGGAGGAGAGTATCGAGTTTGGAAGTTGATCCTCACCCGATGCTCATGATGGCTGCAGCCAAGGAGAGTTTTGAGAGCGAGCTCAAGGTAGGGAGTTGGACGAGCAGGAAGTAGACGGAAGCGAACACCAGAATCCAAATGTAAGTCCGACGATATGGATTCGGACCCAGGTTGCTCAACGGACAATCGCCGCTGCAGTTCATGTTGTAGATGTTCTGCAAGGCCTGGCCGCCTACCACCATGTACAGGATGTCGACGCTCAGCTCCACCAGGAGTTGTAGCGGTACCACGATCCAAAACCCTCGAGTCTTCCCGAACGCTTCCTGCCCCAACTCATGGTACCTGTTGAAGCGCTTGTTCGGAGGGCGTTCATGGAGCTGAATGAGTTGCCAGAAGGAGAATAGGGTGACGATCCACGAAAGAATCAAAACCACTATGCCTGGACCCCTGCACACGAGCAAATCCAGTTTCAACCAGGAATGGAATTTTTTTCCACAATCCTGCTATTGTTTTTTGGTGATCTCCAAGAACCCATTGTCCAACTATGGCGACAATCAACTCCTCTAAAGTGCAAGTTCGTTCGACAACGGTCTTGGTATTTGTGAGCTATTATAAGTTATTACCAGGTGAGGAAGACCATGGCGTTGGGTAGGCCAAGAACGCCGGCACTCACGACCGCTGTAACATTGTGGAAGGCGGCGGACCACCAATTGCCGTTGCGTCTGGTACCTATGGGTATTTCCATTTCAAAGGCCGCCAAGCGCAGAGGCTTCTCATCCTGGCAATCTCCAGATCAAAAACACCAACACCCAGTCTTAGAATCATCTCACAACCCAAACAAGTCTCAATCAAGTGCACTTCCGGACTTCTGGAGTGGATCGAACTCTAGACTCCTTACGCGAAACTCAAGACTCAAGAGCTTCAATATCCCCACCACCCCAACCCACCCCACCCCATAACTACTCCCCAACACAAATTCAATGCCAGAAGCACTCTAATACATACGACAAACAAGGCTCATTGCGACAGACAGACAACATTAAACAAGCTGCAGCTACTGCTTCAGTCAGGCTACTACAACTTGATCTTGCGATGATCACTACTACAGCAACAAACCACCCACCAACCCCGCCCCCGACTCCCCCCCAAAAAAAAACCACAAAGCCCGACACAACAGTAGCTGTATACGATTTACAAAGTTCAGAAAACAACGCGTTGACCTCATGATGCGCGCCGTGAACTCCATTTGCCTGTATTTGAGTCTCCATTGTTGTTGTTGTTGTTGTTGTTGTTGTTGTGTCCTAATTTACGAAACTAGGATCTGGAATTCTTGGCGATGATAGCTACTATTTCAGCAATTGTTGTATACATCAAGTCCACTACTGCTCCAACCTTGAATCCAGTACGCGCGCGCACGAGAGAAAGAGAGAGAGATTGAGAGATGCACAGAGAGAGAGAGAGAGAGAGAGAGGGAGGGAGGAAGGGAGGGGGAGATTTCTTTTCATCTTCTACTTTTTCTTTTTCCCTTTAGAGGTTGTCGGTCCCTCGATGCCTACGGGGAATCTCATCCATGGATGTTTTTTTTGGGGGGTCCGGGGGTTTCTAGGCATCTTCTCATCCACTGTCACTTTCAAAAGTCTTCCAAAGTCTCAACCAGTAGCACCTACGAAGCGTACCAACATGGATGAATGAAAAGTGTGTGGACAAAGATTTTATTTTATTTAATTTTTCATTGGGTTCTCGTTGCTTAGCTACTAAACCTTAGTTAACCCTTAACCTCCTCACAGCTCAGGGTTTTAACCAGTGTTGTCTTGTTCTTGATTTCAAAAGGAACTTTTTAGTCTTAATTTAATTTAATTTAATTTAATTTAATAATAATAATAATAATATATATTTTTAATGAAAGCTTCAGTACGATTTTGAGACTGGGTTCTTTGAATTTTTTTAATGTTTGATTTCGAATATTTTCAATAAAATTTTTAGAGTCAATCTGGTTTAAAATAATGTCTAGTGCTATCTCCATTACACACATCTAAACCCAACATAAATAAATAAATAAATAAATAAATAAATAAATAATGTA
>Ga0209208_10001919_pt1 | contig 29776 bp, 22 predicted proteins | sample S1TSphfallax_3_FD_187694 | JGI IMG/M metagenome (GOLD analysis project Ga0209208, IMG submission 187694) | Host-associated microbial communities from peat moss isolated from Minnesota, USA - S1T2_Fd - Sphagnum fallax MG (SPAdes) (version 2) | ecosystem: Host-associated > Plants > Peat moss >...
AAAATGTTTGCGTTAGATTTTATATCGGAAACCGATAGACTTTTGAATCGATTCGCTAAGTCGTTACGGTGATGGGTTTGTTGCAAATAGTTTTCGATATAATGTTAATCGCAAATTATTAGCGACATTTTGAAAATCTCAAAATGTTTGCGTTAGATATTATATCGGAAACTGATAGACTTTTGAGTCTGTTCGTTAAGTCGATGCGATGATGGGTTTGTTGCAAATAGTTTCCGATGTAATGTTAATCACAAACTTTTAGCGGCATTTTGAAAATCTCAAAATGTTTGCGTTAGATATTATATCGGAAACTGATAGACTTTTGAGTCTGTTCATTAAGTCGTTGCGGTGATGGGTTTCTTGCAAATAGTTTCTGAAGTAATGTTAATCACAAACTTTTAGCGGCATTTTGAAAATCCCAAAATGTTTGCGTTAGATATTATATCGGAAACCAATAGACTTTTGAGTCAGTTCGCTAAATCGTTGCGGTGATGGGTTTGTTGCAAATAGTTTCCGATGTAGTGTTAATTGCAAACAATGGATAGAAGCAGTTGTAATCGGAAAAGTTTTGCGATTGTATCAAGTTCGGGAGTTGCGAAGGACTTGCGATTGTACGGGTACGAATGTTATGGTATCGCAAAAGCTTAAGAATTTGCGAGGAATTATGGTTCGCAACAGCGAGATTTCAAAAACATCTTTCTTTGTTGTTTGCGATGATATTTGGATCGCAAAATAGCCCCAATATGTAGTAGTGATGGTTTTGTCATGGAGCCCGATTCAACCCTATTGAAAATAATCCTAAAGAAGGCCATCAAACATTTGGCAACATTAACGTGTCTACTACTATTGAAATAGTGGATAACATCTCTAACTTGGGGTACAATGCTAATATTGTTGCAAAAACATTTATGTGGTATGCATGTTGGAATGTTTTATTTTCAATTCTTTTTTGTTGTTATAGGTCCATGTGGTTGTTGTTTAGTCTGTATAATGTCTTACACAAAATAAATAAACTATCCCAGGAGGATGTTATGTGAATGAGGCTAAGGAGCAACAACAAGGGGTGTTGCCTACATACTTGGGATTGGTCACCAATGTCATTAGTGAGAATTTAGTAAAGCTAGCAAGCTTGAATGACATACCAACATCTCCACCTAGTCCTATGCAAAAAAACAAATAAAGGGAATTTGATTTATTGCAATGTTATGTTTCTAATCCAAATTCAAGTACTTTAATCCATACAGCCCACCGCCCTCTTGATTTACAATCTTTCATTAGGACACCTTCCCTCTCTCTAGGATTGCACTTGCTAGGACATACTCAACATAGCCCAATGCACCCCATCCCCAACCTTAATGTCATGGTGGAACTTGCCCCAATAGTGGAAACAAGTAACAAAGGAGAGGGGAATATGCAAGGAAAATTGTAAGCTTTTTTATTTGGGAACTATGTGTTGCAAGTTTGTGTTTTTTTTAACAGTAATGGACATAGGGTGTTAGGTTACAAGTGTTGTTGCATTTTTATTTTGACAATAAATGATTTAGGGTTTAGGGAAAAAATTGTTTGTAATAACCAAAAAACTTGTTGCTTGTAGGCTAACATCCATTGTGTAAGAATTCATTATTAATAAAGATGGTACCAAGGACGTAGCACTCTCCTTTAAGATCCAACAACACTATGTGAAATTGGGGCTTGATGTGGATATTTCACTTCAAAACAATGCCACCGGGCACCTAAGCACAAATGCCATGGATTTTTTCAGATTGTGGTTCTCACACTTTCATATTGATTCATAGCAGATGTACATCACACATCCTCACCTTTGGGACATTTAAAAAACTGGACCAAAGAAAAAAGGGAGTAAGAACAGAGTTTGTTACAAATTGTCCAAAAGAAATTGGAAATCCCATTACATGTCAAGGACCTCATAATCCCTCTATAGTATGCCAATCACTGGAGCATGATTGTAATCAATGAAGAACAATACTTACATTATGACCCTTTGAAGATTGAAAACATTTTCTTGTCTGGATTGATGCACTAGTTTTTTGCCAAACTATGGGTTGTAAGGCAAGGTCCCATGACTTGAAATGTTGCTTGGAAATGGGCCACAACAAACAATTCTTGGGTGTGGCCATATGGGCCATAACAAGAATTAGACTAGGAATGCGAGTTTTATGTTATAAGGTTCATAACCAATTATTGCAAATGGAAATCTTCAAATTAGTCTCTTAGCATTAAGGTATGCTTATGTTGCAAATATGGGTAGATCTACATTCATTTGCAACAAATTCAATAATGTAACTTAACAAACTAATTTTGGTGATTGCATCTAACACCCAATATGTTTTCAAAGGCTACAATTTTTCAAACATGAGAAACATTGTGAATTACAATTTTTGATGCCTTGCAACAATCAAGGTCATCAAAGAGCAAGTGGATGGTTGGGTTGGACCTACCAATAGAAGGTGTACAATCTACATCAACATGTAACAAAAGCACAACAGAATGACAAAACAAGAATGAATTGTTCCTATGCTTTTCAAACAATATATCATATATTGGAAGGTCTTAGCACAAGATGTTGTGATGTTGTGCAAATGGTTTTGTTGTAGCATCAACACATCTACATGTGTAAAGTTGTTTGTTTTGGTCAAAAGGGCCAAATGTTTTGTAAGAATTTGGGTATTGCCACATCAGAGAAAACAAACATAAGTGATTTTAATCTCCTAGTGTATGGACTATTTAAACCCAATGGTGTTTAGTTGTGAAATTGTTGTTGTAGTGTTGGTTTGTAGGTTATATGTGTGTGTTCCACATGTTACAATTGTAAGATGTTTGTACAAGGATTATTGTTTCATTTTTTGAATGTTGTTTAAGCATGAAATGTGTGATTTTAAAATTGTAGTTGTAGTATGGTCGTAGTATGGTTGTTGTCACAACCATAGCCTCGGGCTCGCAACTAAGGCAAGGGCTTGCAAGAGTGCGAGACAAGAAGGAAGCCTAAAAACCACATATTATGCTTTCGGGAGTGCATGATAGTGTGAGAGAATGAACCCTCACATTCCCAAGTGAGCTCCCACTTTGGGAATTGGAGTCTTGATGGACTCCTACATCTTCACAGAGCGATTGCAGGGGTCAAAACCCATTGGATTGAAGATTCATTTATATCATTGAAAAGATATTGAAATGTAGATGTCTAAAATGGGCTCGCATGACCCATTTGGACACTTTAAACACAAGTTATGGCCAAAAGAAAGGCCGGAAGTCAAATTGGTAATTTGATTCCCAACCATTAAAAGTCAAAAATCGACTTGATATCCTTGCTTGCAGGTGGCATGCGACATACCGTTGGAAATATCTTGACAAGGGCTACAACTTTTCTTCAGAACTCATCTTAATCAGAGGTCTAAACACAAAGTTATGGGGCCCCAAAGTTTTGGGAGTCCCAACTTTGGAAATTTCGAGACTCCCAAATGGGAGTCTTGGGACAAAAATGTCGTTTGGATGTGGGCTTCGTGGAGAGGCACTGAATATAATATAAGGGAGAAGGTGGTGGCTTCCCCCAAGTCTGGGCCGTGGTGAGTTTTGTGAGTCCGAGTTTACCCATGGCTCGTCTTAACACCAAAAGTGCTCTAGCCATGCATTAACCAACTTGTTGTTTAGTTTTGTGTAGGTCTGTGTGAGTGAGTGATTGCTTGTCATTCTTCCTAGTCTCATCCCGAAACTCTAACATGCCCCTTTACCCCTAAAGTGTTGCAAACCAGGGAGCGTGCCCCAACTCTTTACTTTTCCATTGTTTTTATTTCAAATTCACATTTGAGTCTATCAAAGAGCTTGGGAACACGTTAGTTGTAATATGGCGTAGTTACAATATGGTTACAATATGTCATCCCCAACATTTTATAATATGGGTGAATTACAATATGGGATTCATGCACAATATGCTCGCCACAGATCCATGAATCACACAATATAACATTTTCATTCTAGAACATCATATTCCCGAACTAAACATACATTTAAACGGTGAAGCAAAACATAAGGAACATTATGTTTATGTACAATGTGTGACGACATTTTTTGTGACAATTATGTTCATTACATGTTATTGTAATTCCTTGTACAATGTCCTTTAAAGAAACCACAGAACCAACATTTGATTCCATTGTAATAAATATTACCTATAATGCTATGAATGCACTAAGATAAACCCATAATAATGTTAAAAGCTAGATATGAAATGTCAAATTAAATAATCCAAATATACATATAAGGTTTAAATTGTTTTCAAATTCCAATAAACGTGATGTGGTACAATTGCAAACCGCAACATATCACAAAAGAAACTACAAATTATTACACAACTAAAAATCCCACCTTGGGGTACCATATTTTAAATGCACTTATGCCTTGTTGTTCTATCCTTTAGATGGTTGTGTTTCTAGGTAGTGGATTCGCGCAATCTTCTATGCCTTTTCAATGCATTAACACTTGTTGCATATGGGAACAAAGTTGTGGTAGTTGGGTGCACCAAATTGGTGACACCCCACATTAGCGTGTTCTGATGTTTACCTTTCAGAACTTTAATGTTGAAAGCAAATGGTATTGCAAGGGTGGATATTCTACACTAGTGGCTCCACAGTATCAAACATCTATGGTGCAATTGTGTCCAAGCCCACATTTTGAACTATTATGTTCCAAAATTGCAACAACCCATGCAACCCCGTGCAAGGTATTGATCTATTTAACAATTGACTTGGATCACCAATGTTTGGATGAAGCATCTTGAAAACTTTCATAACATGCTTGCAAATGATGCCTTGTGTTGCAAGGGGGTAATCACATTGTGGCCACTTTAAAATTGGAGCATGTACAATCCACACTTTTCCTAGGTGGTTGGTGGATGCCACAAATGTAATGTCCTCCCCATTTGGACATAATAAGACATTCGTATTTGGAATATCATGAGCTTACAATAGGGCACTAACAATAACGCCTTTTTATTTTTATTTTTCACATAACCGAAAATTGTGCATTGAACCATGTACCAATAATGAGTTAAAACATCACCAACAAGATGGTAAACGAACCAATCCATTTTGTGCCTTGTAAGCCTCTCTCAGTAAGAATACAAAATTTGCTTCATGTTGTTGTGAAATGATTCATAGTTGCATTCATGTCTTGCCTTACACGGGGGATGTTCTGATTTATGATGCACCACATCCTTGTTTTATGCAACCAATGTTCTTTTAGGTATTATTAGAAGCTAGTTAAATCACGGTAGAGCTCAAGTTACTGTTCTACCTACAAGACAAGGTCTACATTAAGCAGACAATCTCAAGAATACATGATGCTTCCAAGAGCAGATAAAACTCTTGACCTCTCTTCCACATTTGTGGTCTTCTCTATTGCATTCTCAACCCATGTTTTGTGAACATGCCACATGCACAAAAACACTTTGGTTCCAAGCTAAATGTTGTTGCAAATGCAAGTGGGAAAATTAGAAAATAATGTTTGGGGTCACAAACAATTTTTTTTTTACATGTGATGAAATGAAAGTATTGTTGGAAGAGTTTTTACCTTGGGACATTAATTTCAGCATGTGCATTGTCCATAATGATAGCATTGGGCATCTAGTTTATTGGGAAGTGTTTTGATAATACTTGGAAAACTAGGTGTAAGTAATTTTCCCCACTTTTTCCAATGGCAATGAAGGTAACTAGTATGCCATTCTACCACTCATCAAACACCATCAAGGTATACAACAAGTATTGCAAAACACATGGAACAACAATTATGTCTTGCATTCATAAACAATGATATTGTCATTATAACTTATTCAAAAGAAGAGGAAGGCATACCCTGCTTTGATTCATTCCAAAGGTTGCATTAAATGAAATGGAACTTTGGTCTTCAAAATTTTCCATCATTTCAAACTATTGTGGAGTTTGAATTTTGAATGTAAATGGTGTGTCATCTTGGTTCGATAGATTTAGGTCCAAAGGGGCATGCTGGACATAATAAAAAAACTAAATCAAGGTTTTCCAAAACCAGATTTTGATATTAATGGGATCCTTGGGGTGTTTTTGCCATAATTCATTAGTTTTCTTATTTGTTAAATTTCTCACATCAGATGGGAACACAAAAGTGTCACAAGACACGTGGTCGTTGTTCAATGCCTTCTCCATGACATAGGCCTTATGATGAACCATTAGTTGAGTGGGAGAAATGCCTTACCTTATAAGTCCCATCAAGTGTGCCTTCATACCAATTGACAATTGAAATCCCAAGGCATGGTGGTGTCCAATTAGATCCTTCCCGTGGCATATTTGGCCTTATTTGTTTTTATGTTTTCCATGTAAGTATACCAACTATCAAAAACTTAGGGACGTAGATATGGTTGCTTGGCAATGAATGCTCTTTGACAACCTTGCTTGATGGACATACCTAACATTGTATTCCCAATTCAAGAATTGGGTTGTGAATGTTGGCTCGATTTAGGAAACTCACACAAAGATTTTTATTCATTTTTTTGGCAATAGTATCATCCCCTCTCTTCAGCTTATGTTTCTTTGTGTAAACAAAAGAAGTTTTTGCATGTCCACAAGCAAATGTTCGTTCTATCTTCTGGTCCAAAGTTGCAAGAATATTTCCAAAACAAGTATAATGGTTGTATGTGATTAGTCCACAAGTTGGATTGATCCATCAAATTAATAATCAGACCCCGTGGGAAATAAAGGTCTAGGGCAAGACAACATACCCATATGGAACTAAAGTGTAGGGCAAAACAACAAACCCATATGGAATTAAGGTGTAGGGTAATATAACATGGATTGTTGCAAGACATCAAAAGCCATATGAAACAAAGGTCTAGGGCAAGACAACAAAAACAAAAAAAATGTTAGACATGAAGAGATGTTAGGTACAATAAACATTGGAAGTAGTTAAGGGTGGAGAGATTGGAAAGAGGATGATAGAATCTTCCAATCAATAGCTTTAAAAAAATGGTTGATGTTCTTAAATTTCATGAATTGGTGCAATGTTGTTTTGCACCCAATTGTGATTGAGGTGATTTCAACTTGGGACCTAGAAAACAAACATTTTCTCATATGGAACATTTCAAAACCCAATTGTAAAAGTGACAATGAATGGTAGCAAACAAATATAACCACTATTGCATTTTTAAAAATAAGTATAACATTAGAAATAAAACAACACCTATAAACACACACTGCAAAATTTGCTTTAGGGTGTGTCAATGTGTTTAGGGGATTACAAATTTTGTGTTCATTTATCCTTGTGAATTTGCAAGGGAATTCAAGATAATTATATTCCCTTTGGACAAAATGTTTGAACCGATCCCATGGAATGATTGTAATTTTAATATGGTTATAGTTACCATGTCCGATTGTGACATGCAGAAGCCAGTTGATATCATGTTTTTGAAATGGTTCAAGAAGAGGAGATTGCATTATTTCCTCTAGAGCTTGAATTAAATCCCTTTCTCGCAAAGCAAGAAATGGTTCATTCTATAATGTTTTTGTACCTACAACATCCACAACCATTTTGTCATCTTGGTGTGTTGTGAACCCTAGTTCAACAATATCCTCTCCCTTAGGCCTCATAGTTGATCCCTTATCCAATAAGTAACCTTTGAAAATATGTATTAGTGGCATTTAATAAATTATAATTAAATTGAACATTTGGGCCACTTCAACTTATTAAATAAGCTGAAGATAATTATTCAAATATTAGAGGTTGAATAGTTTTATTAGTATAATGAAATGTGCATTAGTTATCCAATTATTATTCATTAGAAATATTTGTAGTATTATATAAGTTGTAGGCACAGTTCTGTATTTTATTGTTTACAAATGAAACATCCATAAAACCAAGCTTATGAATATAGTTGAATACAAAAAAAATCATTTGATTAAACAAAGGTTGAAAGTACAATGGTGTTTCATAAGTAAACATGATACTTTATTGATGGGCATGTAGGAAAGTTCTATATGTTATTAGTAAATCCTATGAAGGAAGGACAACAAAACTCATACAACTTAAACCAAAGCCTAGTAAATCTTCATAGCTATAGAAACTCAATTAATTGGCAAATGGTGTAAACAAGGTATTTAGCTCTTTGTTCCATTGAGAATGGGTTTATTAAACCCTTGAGCCAATGATAATGTCCATCACTAGAAAATTCAAATGTTGTCATCCTTGTATTAACCTCATAAAATCTTTCAAGCTTAATTCTTAAGGCAAGAATTAATTGTAGGTAGATGGAAAAAACGTGAGGATTAGGCAACACGTGACGATCCCACATTGACCAAACCATTCAAGTGCACACCACCTTTTCAATTAGTTATTTTTCGCGTGGCCATTGGGAAACATTCACGTCAATTGGTGATTCTTTAAGTTTTTCATTTTCTATTAACATAACCAAAAGGGATGAAAACATGATGGCATCATCTGCCATGGTTCAATCCTTGCTTGCATCAACAAAAAACAAAATAGTAGTTCAAAACAACAACCTTGGACTTGCATTTGAAAAATGGATGATGTTTTTATCTAGGAATTTAGAGGTAGGCATAATTGTAACAATGTAGGTTACGATGGTGGAATTATGAAAAAATCTCAACGTTTTAGTTTCGAAAAATTCATTAAACCTTAGTTCTAACAGTGGATCTAGATAATATGTAAGAATTTTTATAACGAAAAATTTATTCACAAGTAATTAGTATGATTTTTTATGTACTATGTAAATAATTAGTAAATGATAATGAGTGATTAATATGTACTAAAAAAGTAAATAATAGATAGGCTAGGAAGAAGGTTATTAATGTTTTTGAATTGACTTGGTAAAAAAAAAACCAAAAGATGTGACTTCTTATCACTGGTAATTATCATAAGGGTTAGTTACTTAAAAAAAATTAGGATGATAGGTCAAATGGATGGGCTTGGAAATGATCAAACTTAAAGCATCTCATCAAGATATCCAAGATAATCCTCCAAATTCGTTGGTCATGAATAATATTGTCCTAACTTGATTAATGGATGGAAACCTCTCTAATACAAGGATTTTCATCATAAACATCATTGGAGGGTAGAATCATCATCAAATCCAATTGATTCATGAAGGGAGAAAAGACCTTTGATTTGAAAAAAAATCACAAATTCTCATTGGCTAAGGGAAATCAACTCAAGGAGTGGTCAAATGAAAGGCTCCTTGGAACTTGAAACTCTCTTGCTTGTTGGTGTGTGAAGTGTTATATGTGTTGTAGGAGGAGTGTGTGAGAAGGAGGAGATAGTTGAGTTTGTGTGAGAATGTGTTACTCATGAGCACATTGATTAGTGCAAGCAAAAGGAACATGGAAGAAGATTAGGTGTAGAAAGTAGGAGTTGGAGTTTAATGGAATACTATCGATGGATAAGTTGCTGGAATTTTACTAAAATATTTGTTCCTCTCAAATCGACTATTGGATTTGTGTCAAATTTCAATTGGTTTTAAAGTACAAATTGGAAAACATTTTTTCCAAGTTTTAGCATCATCCAAACTTTTGTAAGGGAGTTGCACTTGTTAGAAATGGTGGGGGTTCTAAGGTTGTTTTTCCCAACATTGTAAAAAATAGCTCTTGGGTTTTGGGGCATATATCCGTATTATAGAAACAAAAGCTTATGAAATTTTGTGCCAAGGTTGCCTTTGAGATTAACTTTCCAACAACATTACACATGCTAGATTTGAAGTATTTTTGAAGACATTATGATAAAGTGAACGAAGGGGGGTAAAACTGCCAAAAATGAATGCCAATGACACCAACATCACTTTTTCATATTTTGTCATGATAAATGTTAATTCTTCCAAACATGTTTTGATACTTACCAAAGGGACACAATGTAATGGGTTCCTTCATATGACTAGTTACATTCCATTGAACCACATTTTTATTTGTTAGAACAAAACTACGTAGTAGTTCCATCCTAAATGAAGGTTGTGAGTACTTACATGTTTTCCAATTGAAGGGTGTGTAAAAATCCTTCACAAGTGCCATTGCAATAATCAAATTCTAGAGTCCCACAAATGATTTACCACTTTAGTTCTATACCTTAATTAGAATCTAGGCGAAATGGAAGCTTCAATGTCAAATATGCATTTTGCATCAAAATTTACGCTAGACAACGAAAATTGTGAAAAACAATGGTTTGCAAACAATGGGACAAAACACAACACAAGATTAATGCAATCCATGCCAACTTTCTTGCAAGCATGGATAGAAAATCAAATTTCTAATTTGTCTTATGCAAAGAATCTTTTTTTATAAATGGAATTCAAAGCAAACAACAATTAAAAAAGAAAACAATAATGATTCAAATTCGTCATAAGAAAATTACAAGTTGTTGCAACTTGTTGTGGTGGTTTGCGTCAAATGTATGGTTGTGGGTTGGCCAAGAACCTTATTAGAATTTGTCTAATTTTAAATTTAAGAAGTGAATCAAACTTCGTTGTGGTTTTGTTGCAGCCACAATCTTGAGCTTTGCAAGACAAAAACCAAAAAGGCTCTATATTTAAACAAATTTCAAATCCATGCACGCATGGAAGTTCGTATAGAACATTCCCAATCCAAAAAGCAATCGCAATTGTCAACAAAGGCTTCCAAGGCTAGTCGATGACTTTCTACAAAGGACAAGAGGTAGGACCCCCTAGGTGGCCAAGTGGTAGCTATGGTGGTGGGGGCATGATGTCTAGTAGCAATGGCTAACAAAGCTCGATGGGGGGTCTCTCATTTTGTTTGTTTAGTGTCTCACAAAGCTCAAGGGGTTTTCAACATCATGCAAATGGAACCTTGTGTGATTGACTATACTTGAAGACCCCACAAACAAACAAACAAAATGAGACCTGGAGACAATCATAAATGCATGTCTCACAAGCCTATGATGAAGATATAGCCAAGTCCAGCCCCACATTTTGGGAATGTTCTCCACCCAGAGCTTTACCAGTTGTGAAGTACGAGGCAAAGGTTATCATGAAACTGAAAATAGGTAAATCACAAGGTGTATGAGAGAGGAGCGTTCTTAGACCTATTCCGAGGAATCTTACACATACTAGTAAGCATAATTTCTCTCCCACTCTTAAAAGAGTAGGTATAATAGAGATATCCGTAAAGTCAGGAAAAGACACCATCAGTACCCAGAGTTTGGTCATACACACGATGAGATTTTTAAAAAACCTGCAAAAAAGTACATTAGCATTCAAGGGGGGTGAAACCTGTCTTTCTTCTTTTCCTGAGCGCCTCCACAGCTTCTACATAGATTTTCAATGCTCCTGCGTATACCAGCCACTATAATTCCTCTCGAACCTTGTGCATTAAATGTTGAGATTTAGCATTTCGTATTGAGCTTTACCATTTCATACTGAGATTTAATAAAATTTCCTTCCTTGGCGGATACCACTAAAGAGGGGTTGGGGGTGAAAGGAGGCCCAAAGACAGGGTGACGACAGAGTGGCTTTGCGGATTTCTCTAATGTCCATCCTCTTTTCTAAGACAGATAATGATGAATATAAGGTCCAAACACACTAGGAATTTTCTTAAATCGCTCCACTACTCCATGAAACACTTCTGCTGCAGCTTCTAGTGGAAAACAAATGATACCCATCATTTTATTCTTTTCTAAACTAGGTTCTCATTAATCATGATCTTGAGGTCTGGGTTCTTTCCAGTGTTCATTGGCCAATTTTTTTACCTTTTTCTGAAAAGCTGGTGAAACCAAAGCACCCAAAAAATAGAGGGAATACAAAGATCAAAATGGAAGGACCCACATCCAAGAAGACAAAAGAACCACCTAAGAGGCCAAACCACAAGGGGAACATCAAGTTCCCAAATCCCCTCCTGCCACGAGAAGCTGGTTCTGAACTTGAAATTGGAATTGTCTAAATAGAAATGGGAATCTGGTTCCAGGTTAGGTTCTTCCGATATAAAATTTGATTGTATTTCTGAAAATCAGACTCAGTTTGGATCTAGTTGTTACTAAGTGGGACCAAAACCAGTGGTTAAATGCAGCTTAACCCCCAGTTAACCCTTGGTTCCAACTCTTATTACTTCAGAAAATGTATCTTAGTGCGAGTTTATCTGTGAATAACCATCTTCAGAAGGAAAAGGGATGCTACACGTACTTCTTAAGGGTGCATGGGACCTTCCACAATAATCTTTAAGATGCCCTGCAAATACATTAGGAAATTTCCCAGAGTGCTTACAATCACAAAGTGAGAAACAAAGAGGTCCTTACTATTGGCTCCCCTTTTGTGAGATTTCCTTTTTGTAATCTGTACTGTAAGCATGCAATTTTTATTTTTTATTCATAGTCCATATCTTAAAAGTTTCATCATCATATCTATATTAGAATATTCTGGCACACTAATGGATGAGCATAATTTGTTGTAACTTGGGCAAGAAACAAAAGCAGAATCATCCTGGAAGCCACAGTTGAAATCCCCGGAGCCTCTCAATCATATTGGAAAGTGCAGGGTCTAAATAATATGTACCTCAACATGCAATGGCTCACTCTAACCCTTTTGGCAAGTTGGTAATGTTCCGTGTGAAGTTCCCAAAAACCGACATCACACTTTTCACATTAAAGCACACTTGTTGAACAATCCTCAAAATTTGTTCATGATAAAATGAAAATTATATTTTTACATGTAACCCTTGGGGCAGAGCCAGCTCCATTGGAGCAGCTTCTAATTAATCTCAACATGTAAACATCTGACCAATCTTCTTCATTTGAGAGAAATGCAACTTGAAAAAAGAGGCGCACCCAAATTGAGTTTGTAACAGCTCTCAAAAACCTGTTGAAGATCAATCCTGCAGAGCAAAGACCAAAACCAGCAAATCACTTACTTCGGAAGTCCTAGGTGCACATATACAAGAACCCTTGTGCATCATAGATGACTATACCCTACAGTGTTAGGGTTGTGTGTCTGGAAGAGAGCCCAGAACACGTCTTGAGATTTTGCTTTAAAATCTCAAATACGAAGAGAACAACGTGGTCTCACCAGCATCTGTCCAGCACTTCTCGACAGCGCTCAAAGGGGCTCCTCCTCAACAAACCTGGCCAAATGAACCCATGTGTAAGTAGACCAACAAGGGGTGTGTCACATTGTGGCCTTGTCATTTACATTAAAAAGCATCTCAAGGCAAAAGAAGAAGAATCATGGAAACTCAAATATTTCACCATGCAAAAATTATAATCTTCAAAAAAAATCCTCTAAAAGAAACCAAAATCCTTCAAGATATTATTATAACTCTATAACTAATCTCAAGTTTCAACACAAGCCCCAAAATATCATCTTTCAGAAATCCTCATATAAAATAAGACCTATTACCTAGGAGCCGAGATCCCTTTAGCTACTATACTCTATAACGAATCTAGACACAATATCCTTGCCTTGATAGGCAAGGCCAATAAACAATGTGTGCAAGTAGACCACTGGGGAGGTATAGAAGTAGAGTGACAAAGCAAGGAAACTCCAAGGAGTGCTTCCAGTTGACTACGTGTTCATGTATGCTATGTGGATGTGTGTGCCACTAGCACTGGTTTGTTTGTTTAGGTGATATGACTCAAAAGTGAAATTATTGAAAGATCAGCTTCGAGGGTATGACTTGATCTTCAGCTTGTCACCCAACATTGCCTCCGAGGGAGTGCTTCTAGTACACCTTAGGGCCACTTTAGATGAGCGTCCAGGGTTCAATGAAATAGAGCAATCCTATTGGATGAGAGTCAAAAATTGGACCCATGGCCTTTAGATGAGGGTCCACAATCAAAAAGTGACAAATTGAGGCTAAACCTAATTGGCACCATTTTGGACGGAAGATCAATTGGGTTGAACCCCAAAAGAAACTTTTAAGAAAAAAGGAGAGCTCATGATTTGAAGAAGCAAGATGCACACTAGGTAATCCGAGGCAAGGTGCAACTCAAAGATTCAATTTGCTTCAAATGAGTCCAAGTTGTTCCCTCGGGGTTTGGACCTTGGACCCCATCTAAAGTGGGCCTAAATATGTATATGATTTGAATGTGTATAATGTGCACAAGTTGTTCGAGTGTTAACACGTTTAGGTTATTTGTAAGTTAAGGTTAATATTTTAGTTTAGGTTTTGAAGTATTTGGACCGGAGGTTCAAAAATTTGAGGAAATTGACTTTGAATTGAAATCTTGAAATTTCCTTTCTTGAAGATTGGAATCAAAACTTGAACTAGGGCTATTGTCCTTGTAAAACAAGTTGATGTCCCAACACCAAGCTAAAAACAAAAAGGGGGTTTAAGCATAACTTTAAGGATTAAGCATAATGTTTTTAAAAAGTATGTCCCATCTCTCAATGAAAGACGCCACCCCGAAAATAATGGGTTTGATGCTTTGTTTTATTGGGCAGGGAGATTTCGTTTTCTTGATTTGATACTTCCCCAAATTTCTCCTACATTAACACCCCATTCCTCATGAATGTGAGTACTTGTTTATGTAAGTTGTTAATTTTAGTTTGGTGTGATGTACATGGAATTGAACTGGTTCTTAACCTAGACTAGATTCCAAATTCTTAGGAAGTTTTCTAAACCAAAGGTTTTGTGAATTAAAAATTTATCTTGAAAATTGCTTCAAAGATGTTATAAAATAAAATAAAAATTGAAACTAATGGTTGCTTTCAAAATCAAGAACTGGACAAGATTGGTTTGTTCCTTTAAATAATATGACATAAAATATATTTATTGAAAAATCATTTTAACAAGAAACCCCAAAAAGAAAGGAGGCAATAAAGTTAGTGAAAAACAATAGTGGAAGAAGACACCATTTAATAGACTCACCTTCAACACCAAAAATGCCCCTTCTAATATCATTGAGATTTGAAATTACATTCAATGCTAGCCTACTTCCTAGCATCCCTAGCTTGTTTATAAGTGTGCACCTCAATAGTAGAGGTCTAGGCTTGGCTCATGATTTTGGAGTTGGAATACGATTGCAAATGTGCAAATGCAACCCACATTCACACCCTTTTGTCGTGTGATTTTTTAAAAAAACATGTGAAGGTTTTATTCATTGTTCATATTTTTTTATACATATTTTTTTGCAAATTAATCATATTCCAATTGAATTTACTCAATAAATACAAGTACTTGTACAAGGCAAATTAGAAAAAGTTCAAGTTAAAATTTCAAGTCATCATAATTATTTTTAATTATTTCAATTATAATTTTCAATTTTCTAGTCCATCCCATAATGATTTAATATTAAAGTATTGAAATTATGGTTATATTTTTGGAAAAAATAGTATTAAAAAATAAAAAATTGATGATTAATAATAATTCATTGAAACATAAAAAGTTAGCTTCAAAATCTTCAAAAAAATTGTCTCAATTGGTGTTACAAAAAGACTATTAAAATTGGTCGATGTGTTAAAAAAGTTCTTTTGAGCGAAAGCACACGATAGTGACCAAAAAATATTGTCACAAATATTATTTTTCAAAATTGTGTGACTTTCAACTTCCATTAAGTCAATTAAAAGAGGTTCTCATAAATTATACTCAAAATATGATAGTTCAATTGCCAAATAATGTAATTGTTAAAATAAACTATATTTTTTATTGATATTAAATGATTAAATAATATATTTGTGAAAAACAATTACATCTACCAATATACTATAAAATGCAAATATATTCTAAAAATGATTCAAATAATTACAAAATTTGATGAAGTTCTTAATCATATATTGAATATCATTTCAATTCCATGTGAAAATTTTCATTCATGTAATTTCACAAAAAACATTTGGATGAAAATTTTCATTCAAAAAATAATAATTATGTTGAAAAATTACTTTCAATTGAAAGATAACAAGAAATATGTTGGAGGCCTTTATATCAAAATTCATTTTACATGTTTATCAAAACATTAGATGATTTTTTTAAAAAACTACTCCCAAATTAATACAAAATGTACTAGAAAAAAAACATTCTCTTACTTAAATGGCCCCCCGTGGTGTGTTTGAACCCTTTTGAACAAGCAATTTTTTTTGAAATGCTTCAAATTTTATCACAAGTTTATCTATACATATTAAATGATAGTACATGAAAAAAATAATCATTTCATAATAAATTTCCATATGATTTGTTTTCATTTACACAATTTTTAGGACTAATTATGAAAACAACAAGTCAAGATTTTGTCATTGCACCCATATGGCCCATCACAATGTAGGCAACACTTCTCAACCCATAAAATATATAAGATGAAACTTGGAGATAATCACTTAGAGAGTATAGGTAGATGATCTCCAACTTGTCACACGCACATTGGTATTAAGTTCAAGATGAAGTTTATACCAAAATTCACATTAGTTAGAATTTTTTTCCCCCTTTATGCAAAACCAACAAATCATGATACATGATGTAATAACCTTTTAACATGATTAAGTAATAAAGTTATCTACAAAGTCTCATCCAATTCAAGCCCCCGTATTCCTTCATCACACCCATTTTGAATAAAATTAGAAAGTCCCAACAATTGGGGATGAAGTGCACCAAACTAAATGAAATGTGGTTATTTCATTGCACAACCATAGTTGTGGTTGTTGCCCACAATATGCCCCAAAGGTGTTAACTCCCTTTGAAAGATTTGTTTCATGTTATTTTATACAATTGCATAATTAACATTGTTCCATTGCAAACTTCCTTCTTTTGTTGTCTTTTGTGATTACAAAAATCAAACCAGAATTTTCATTTTTATAAAGATCTCATCACTTCATCTTCCACACTCATACCACAACACATGCATTGATTTCATTTGACAATGCATCTCCAATAAGACCTACTCCAAATCCAATTTGGATCTCCCATTTTTGTTGATTCACAACAAGCATTAATTTTTCAAGAAGGTAACCATCACTCACACAATCATTCATTTTCGTTGTTCATTTGAACATCCATCATCTTTGCAATGGTTTCTAGCACTTTCTTGAATTTGTGCATTATGTTTCAATTCAAAGTATGGCATGAAAAATTTGAATTTCTACTACCTATCTTCAAACTTGATAACATTGAATTCTCAACATTTTATTCCTTTCCGAAAATGATCAACTAAACAAAAGCCATTTTGTTTATCTTCAAATTCAACTTGTAGTTTTTTAGAAGTTATTTAGTTTTTGTAATAACCTTTAACAACTCAATTTAGGGTCTTTTACATGTTTTAAAAAATGAACACATTTCATTTTTTATGCACCTAAATATCTCTAGAAACTCAAATTCTTTTTGAATCAATTTTCATATCCACCAATGTATTTTTCACATCAACTTTCCTATCTCCAACAACCTTTAGCAAGTGAATTTAGGTTTTGGAAGTTGCAAGATCATATGCATTTCAATTTTTCTTCCCTTTGCTTCTATTTAGAAATCTACAAGAATGAAAAATCTACCATTCTACTTGGCTTCAAATTGTATCATAATCCTTTATAGAAGCTAGTATCTCTCTCTAGTAGCCTCCAACATACAAGATTGCCTTGCCTCCATTTCTCATATCCTCCCCTAGTGACCTAATCCAATTTCCATATTTCAAATCAATTTCATTATGGTTTTTTTTTCTTAGTTTATCTTATATTTACTTTGTTTTGGAAGTGGTTGTATTGTCTTTTGGTCTTGCTCCTAAAAAATCAAAGAAAAATTCCTTTCTAGAATCAAGGGTGTCATTATAAATTGTTTTAACCTTGATTCTTAATACCAACCTTTTAGAAACACTTGCCATAGTTGTTGCCAAAGGTGAGGTGGACCTTACCAAAATAATGCCTTTGAGGTAAATGTTGTATTCAAACTTATTGAGTCATAGCCTTCAATGTTTTTTATTATTATGGTAAAGCTTAATTTCCAAAGCTTAACTACGAATTCACATGTAAGTTAATATTATTCAACTTGAAGCCAATAAATTATTGGAATTCCAAAGGGTTTTAGTTTAATTTGCATTCTAACTTTAACAAACTTGGTGATTGACACCTACCATGGGGTCTCGCATAATGATGTTTGTCAACACTTTCAAGAATCATAGACATGTTTAATGTTGTGCTTCACAACATTAGACAACCAAGTCATATCAAATGATACATATCATTATATGAAAGTAATACCATTAAACAATGTAGTCATAATAGACAAGACGCGTGTCACAATTTAAAGTTATCAAAATTAGACATATTAGTTAGATTAAACATGACACATGTCACTCCATGGAGTTAGCACCATTAGTCATTATAGTCACAATAGACATAACACATGTCTTGCCATGTCAAAATGAATATACTAGTTATTAGTCAACTCATACAAGAAAATATCCCAGGTTAGCTAGATGGCTATTAAATTATAATTAGCGTAGACATCTCACGTCAACTGCAAGTATGCTAGTTATTAGTTAACTTATACATGCCACATAGCACACTATTATTATTTCAGTCATATAGGGTAATATAATACCTAGGGTTGAACAATGGGAAGACAAAGTGCGGGGAAAATGCTCCTACACAAACAATAGAAGCCCAAATTATCTTGAACATTGACACACTATACACACACATGTGACCCCATAAACACAAATGTTGTGAATGAGCCAAATTGTGCATTAAACATTGCAAAGTTGTTTTATACATTTGTAACTTTACTCATCACCTTCACTTTAGTTGTAAAATAACTATCGGTTATTTTGTGACCCCATGCCCATATTTCAAAATTGAGATGTAATTATGTTATGTGATTGACAATTATAATGCATTAGACATGAAGCAACTCCCACAATAAAAAAATACATGGATTACTTATAATAAGTCAAAATAACAACACTTATACATGTGCATATAGTATTACAACTTACTAGTTGATTTTTTAAAAATGTGCCATAAACCTTATTGCATAAATGATAGTTGTCATAGCATACACCACATTGCTCTTCTACTAGCAAATCTTTGAAGTTTGGATCATACCATTCAATATTGTCTCCCATATCTAGACAACATTAAAAACAATCATGCTTGAATAGTAGGCAAGTGGCAAGAAATTGCTTAACAACTAGCCCACATTGCAAAATTTGAATTAAGTATCCATGATGGTCTACATGAGAAAATTTGAAGGCTTAATTACCATGGTGAACTCTCTTCCATTTCTTTCTTCCAACTTTTGTTTATCAATGAGGGTGCCACATCATTGATGTGGAAACTAAAAACTATGACAAGATGGATTTTTGGACAATGGCATTTGGTAGACCATGTAATAGTCGAGCTTGTGCATGATCCTCATGCCGAGTTTCACACCATTCTTCTCATAACACACCCTCTTCCTAGGTTTCATTGCTAAACCTTTTTCAACCCTATTGAGGGATTCTAACAACCATGAATTGATTAAATTCAAAATAAATTCACAAAATTTCTTTAAGATTGTAGAAAACAACCATACATTTAGAAACATGGTTTGCCACATTGTTAAGTCATCCCCCAAATAGTCATAATAAATTTCTTATTCGTCTTGGAGGTCATGGAGCATGACCATGCTGAAAAGGGCAATGTGTGAAATTTTAACAAATCAAGCTTTTAGAAGATATGTCCAAGTTCATTTAAATGGATCAAGTAGGGATTGTTGTTGGCCTACAAAAACCTTGGTTGATTCTAACTAGAAGAATGTTAGTATGTAAGGATTGAATGCAATACTAAAACATTATGTAATCCATTAAAATTCGATAGGGTATTGTTTCAATCAACCTCCAATGCCAATGATTCACCTATCTTTTGCAACTCCTTTAACACCCTTTTTGTAGCAACTATCAACCTCATTCTTTCTTAGTTCACATATATAACTCACTTACAAAAATATTCCAACATAATTTTGGTGTGCATCCTTTTCACGTTCACATAATTCACTTACAAAAATGCCAGAATTCACACAATATGTGTGGTCAAACACTCACATTACACGCATGACCACACTCACATTACACTCATTTATAGAGACATTCAAAGTTGCAAAGTTGTTCGCACAAGTGCCACACATTGGAATTGAGTGGCAAACTGGTTGGGCATTAGTTTTGGAACAAAAAATAGTTTTGTGACCAATTTTGGGTGATAGCAAAATTTGTGTCCCCAATTATTTGATTCATCTTTCATTTTTGCATAGCTAGCTAGGTTGCCACCCAATTACATAGACTTGATGGATAACTTTAATGTATTATGGACTATAAAAGCTGCATATTCAATAGTTTTAAATACACATTAAGTGAGGACTATTGAATATAAAAAGACATAAAACACAAAAAATCATGTGTTGTGGAATTTGCCTACCACTGTCCAAATAACATAAAGTAAAACCCTTGGAAGAACAAAACTAATGCTTAAGAAAACAATTGTGTGGTAGGAAAGTAGTTACATCCGTTCCATCCCATCCTTTTAGTTGTGTTTCATGTTGTACCAAAATGTGCAAATTGCTTTCATTATTATGAACTTTTGTTCATCATTCCATTATTGTAGTTACCATTCAATCACCATTTTCAGGAAAAAAAATTTAAAAATTAAAAAAAAATTCCTACAATATGATACAATTCAAATGTGAAAGATAATCCCAATGAATAACAATTGTTTATATACATACCTACTATTGAAACCACACAAAATAAAGTTTACCTTCCTTGGAGCACATATATTTCTTGTATTTTCACACTTTTGAAATATATCTTGATTTTCAACTCTTTTCAAGCTCCTTTCCAACAAACATAAAGAGAATGGGCTCAACCCCTAAGAGATTCCTTACCATACATGGATCCTTCTCATCTTCTCCTAAATTTCCTTACTTCATTTTAGATTTTATCACCTTTATTTTCAAAATCAACTTATCAACTGACCTTTAGAATAATTTTCAAATCTTGTCCTAAAGTAATAAAAATATTTTTCACATACTTGCTATTGTAAAACAATGAAAATAACTTCAAACATTCTTACATACATAATATAAGTAAACTTGATTTATTAAACTCATCATAATGATTAAAGTTTGATTATTCTACCTTGAAAATAACTTTGTGATAGTAATTACCATTAAGTAACATAGACCATTCCACTTACAAATATGGTGAACCCCATAAAGCAAGTTGTTGTGTTAAGTATAAATGGGTTCTTCCAAGGCCTATCCAAAAGTGTGACTAGTTTTCCCACCATCAATTCGCATCAAAATCACATTCTCCATCATCATAGACTCATATTACAAAAGTGAAATTGCCTACACCAAAAGTAAAACCATCACATGGTTGCTTGTCCCACCCACTATATATATATAATAATAATAATTATTATTATTATTATTTTATTTTGGGGAGAATTTTTGTCACTTGGCTACAAAAAAATTTGGAAAATTTTGGTACCACCAAAATTGAGGATAAAACCACTCATCCCACCTAGGGAAAAGCTTAAAAAGTGTGGGAATAAGACACTCAAACTGGTTACTTTATTGAGAATGGATTTGATTTTTAAGAGCCACTTAGAGAATGAGAGAGTAGAGTTGGGTCTCCAACTGTCACCCACACATTGGTCCCAAGTTCAAGCCAAAACTGTAACCCCAAATGTCTTTACACTGACGTCTCTTTTTGCTGCAGACGGTGCCAAAAGAAAAGGACAAAAATACTTCTTCATGAAGATGTCAAAACACTTTTCCATGGGAATATTGAAGTGGTGAAAGCATTGGAAAACAAAGGTGACAGTTGGTGGTGCAGAAGGGTTATGCACTTTCCTCTATTAAATAATAGTACATTAGCCCCTTAGTTCCTTTCAGAGCATTGTAACAGACTCTAAAAATTTCCTAGTGTGTTTGTTTGGAGGGCACTTTACACTCTCCTAGAAAAGATAAGGGTTCTTAACCCCTAAATGTCAAATGCCATGCAGGGGACCAATTTGGTCGACTTTTCGATGCATTTCTGAATTCTTTGACAATTAAAGCTAAAGCTTACTCCTCAAGTGTGTGATGTGAAGTTCAACACAAGTGACCTCCAGTGGTTTTCCTAATGTTGTAGTAAGGCAAGAAATAATTCCTCATCTGTGCAAAGGAACTTTTGAGTTTCTGATTGAAAAGCTCATTTGTAAAGCTGGGGAATTATTTCATGCGGTGTTGCAACACTAGGAAAACAACGGAGGTTAATTGTGACGTACTTAACACCCTACCCTTTAGGAATATGCTTAACCCCCTCATCATTAGAGAATTCAGAAATGCATCAAAAAGTCGACCAAATTGGTTCCCTGCCTGGCTTCTGACATAAACTGAAAAAGCTACAAACCCTCCCCTCCTAGGCCTCCCTCCTGCACCTTGTGATCTACATGTGTTTAGATTCATGATAAAGATCACCTCCCAGTGTACGGTGTGTAAAGTCTACAGTGTGACGGGTATTTCAAAAACGTGAGGCTGGACTTGGCTACCACCTTGTCCCTGGTCTCTTTATTTTGGGAATTCTCACAGAATAAGAATGTTTGGGGTCATCTCCACAAGGTGCTTGCGACAAAAACAAGCCTTTCTTGCAATTAAGAGGCATGACATGGCAAAATCACAACAAAAGAATGAAAGTAGTTCCTGCAAATTCAAAATAAAATTTGAGTATAGATTTGATCCAAAAAGAATCAATTGGTCAAAAGATAGGCAGATATTACTTGTGTTACACAAAGAGATGCAAAATATACAGCACTTTAGCCTGGCTGATCGTACACAGCAGATCTTTACAATTGTCCACAGTGCAATGCAACCTTAATTCTATGAGCTTACTAAGAAATCCATGTTCCTCACATGCATTGTCCACAAAGAAGGAACATATGGAGGAAAATATATGGAAGACAAGGGACAAAGCCACAACAGTCAAGGGATACCGCAGACCCAGATGTGATTTGCAGAACAAGTTCAAGTAGAAATATATAAGGAAAGTCATAACAGCCCCACAAAAGAATATGTGATGGGTAGTAGCTCTCTTCAACTTTCAGGAGAACTTCTAAGTTTTCTAAGAACAAACCTTCAACTTTACACTAAAAGCAACCATTTCACTGGGACGATTGGTAGTTGATGATGAAACTAGGGCCTTTGCAATATGCAGAAACTCCCATTATGCAATGCAACCTGTTGCTTAAAGTTTAATGCTAGAATTAGAGGTTGCAAGTGCCCAATTGCAACTCTAGTTATAACAGCAAAAGAATACCAAAAGCTATAACACTTTGAGAAAGTATCCTATCACAAAATTTAACCCTTGTACCTCACGAGCACCAGACTAGAGCCAACATGGCATCTGGGAAGAGAGTAAACTGCATTTCCTCTAATACAATTTAACTAAATTACAGTGGATTGCAACAAACGTCATATTATGCACTAACCATTACTTCTCAAAGGTCTTTATTAGTAGCTGATAAAGTGCAAAATATAAATGTGTCCGCCTCACAACAGACTTGATTTACACATTATAGAGCATTCCTACCTCAAGGTAATTTGCAGGTGGAATCTTCAGTTCCTTGATTGTTGACCTGGAGATCAACCTGAGCAGGGTGTAAACTTTATCAATGACAAGATGCCCAAGCCAGCCAGTATGGCTGCTCGTCCTCACTGTGATCTTCCCCACAACATACACTGCAGTGTGGCTTGTGGCACTCTCAAGCTCCGCCAAGTCCTCTGCATCATACATTTCAGCCAAATTCTTAAGTGATGGACTTTGAAGGTCAGTAGTCCCATTAGAAATTTGATGAGTTGAGAGCTCCATTCGGTCTTCAGACTGAAGATAGGATCGTAGGCTTTGAATTGCCTGATTCTTAAACTCGTCACCTTCACAATCAATGATATCTTGGTAACCATAGCGGGCAACACAGCGGTACACTCCTTTGAACCCCACACGTCCAACCAGAAAGCGCTCTTCAGGTAACACAGTCCTTACAGGGATGAATCTGAAGGTGGTGAAGACCAGGACTTGGTGCAGTGTCCGTACGTTCTTCACATAATGGCTGATAATTGGAGGAACTCCATGAACTAGATCAGTATAGAAGAAGCAGATCCCAGGCACACGTTGCATTCCTGCACTTGAAAGAAGTGCTCCCAGACTGTCCAAGCTAATCTTGTGATTCTTTTCATATGTCTGCTTCTTTTGCCTCCCATAGCTCCAGGTAAGAGAAATGCAGAGAAAGAAAGCGGCAAATGCAAAGGGCACCCAGCCCCCCTGTGGAACCTTGTTCAAGACAGCGGTGAAATACACACCCTCAATGGATCCAAAGACACTGAGGAAGAGCAATGTCAGAGGCCATGGAAGCTTCCATACCATGAGCATCACCACAGTCACCAGTAATGTAGAAATAAACATCACCCCCAGCACAGCCACACCTAGTCATCCACAGCAGTTCATGTCAGGTGTATAACATTGCCAGCTTACAGAACAAAAACGGACTGCATTAGGCAAGAGAGATTTCAGGATTCTCACCAAAAGCATTCCCAACTGTCGTTGAATTCTGGAATCCAAGGACCACTGCCACACACAGAATCATGAGCACATAATTGACTTCTGGAGAATAAACCTGGCCTTCCTGATCGGCTGAAGTATGCACCATCTTAACACGAGGGAAACACCCCAGTGCTATAGTTTGCTTTGTAATCGAGAATGTTGCTGTGATGAGAGACTGGCTGGCCACAATTGCAGACAGTGTGGCCACAATAAACATGGGCCAGTAAACTGGTTGTGGGATTGACTTGAAGAAAGCATTTTGATGGTCCATGGGGTGCCTGATGAGGTATGCAGTCTGACCAGCATATGTCAAGAGACATGATGGGTACAGAACAGCTATGAATCCAACCTGTGCACACAAAGAAACAGAAGTCATGTTGTGCCATGAATAAACTCAGGCAATTTTGCTTACCATGAACAGAGTGTGGACAAATGTCAATAGCTGATAGATTGAGATGCAAGGAGATAATCCAAGACAACTTCCTTGAAACAATTGTTGAGCAAACAGTACCCCACAGATAACAACAAATCCATGAACATCCTCAATGAACAAGCCATGATCCTATCTGAGGCTAGCCTCCTTCAAATCCGTTACCTGGATCGCCCTTCTATTGAAATGGCCAAGATCTGCAAACATTGCTTCTGCTCCTGTAAACAGAACAAAGTGAGGCACTTAGAAATGGTACAGAAGATGCAACCATGTCGACTTGGTTTAAGCATAAGGGAAGATAATACACACCTGTGATACAAAGCACTGCACCACCCAGTGATACCCAACCCTGCTTCTTATTTCGAATAAAATATTTGATGATGTAGTGGGGTGACACAGCTTTGAAGACACTGGGATAGTGGGCTGCTATGTTGTAGATTCCCACAAGGGGAGTTGTCACAAACCAGACCAACAAGATGGGAGAGAAAAGCCAGCTCACACGATGTGTTCCAAATTGCTGCAGCATGAAGACTACTACCAAGATGATTGCTGATACCCAGGTCACAACAGCTGCCATCATAAATCATTCCCTTTCAGTTAGAGCAGCTCTCCTTCAATATGCACAAATGATCTACCATTGAACAGAAGTACTCAGAACACTTAACATTTACTATTTGTAAAATGAAACATGTCTGCTTTATGAGCCTGAACACCTACTGCCAAAATGCTGTTGGTAGCAGATGCACATAGATAGTACAGAGGCCCTAAAAAGATATCATGTGACTAATTCCATGAGATACCAAGTGTGATTATAAGCGTGGGAAACTTGCCTGGTGGTAATGATTCATCCTCACTTTGAATCCCTGCCATGGCTGATAAGACTGCAGCACCAGAACAATCTCAGTTCAGATGGTCTTGTAGAACCACCTTGCACAATGCACATTTACTTATGAAACTAGCCCCATATCATTACATAGAGACAACAGCTTTACTGCTAACCAGGTCACATTCTAATCCAAACAAAACATGTCAGATATTAAAAGATCCAGGGGCATGAAATTTACTGTGGTCAGATAGCAGCATAAGGAATTTGGCTTCTTGTTGACAACCCCAAGCTGCAAACTTCTACTATGATATCCTATCTAGTGAGAAACTTCTTCTTGTGTTAGGCTAGGCCAAAAACCAACCAAGAGGTGATCAAGGAGTGAAGCAATGAAATCACAATTTTGACCAAGCACTGTCAGACATTTGATTTTGAGGAAGTATGTTCTTACCTGATATGGCAGGAGTGAGAATGCCATCACCAATGACCAGGCAAGTGCCCAGCATAACTACAATAAACAAGATAATTTGAGCTGTTCTGGAGTTCTTGAGCAGGGAATGGACTTTGTCATGTACTTGACCACTTGAGTGTGTGGTTTCACTGTCGGATGCTGCAGTATCCTTCTGGTCTACACTTGCATGCCGATGGAGAAGAGAATACAATGCAAACGTACCACCTGTTCATAAATCTCACTGTCAAAAAATGTGTAGGTCTTCTCCAATCCTACATTTTGATATAGTTTTTTTTCCTTCCTTAAGGCACAAAGCATCCCACAACTTCAGCTGTTCAACAGCAAAAGGAGACTGACATTCCAGTTTCCCAAACCTGGTCACTGATTCTGCATGATGTATTGCTGTTGAGTTTATTCTTAAAGAGCAATGACAAATCTTAAACACAATATCTGCATTGCAGTGCAGTGTCGAAGTGGACATTAGAAGCATCATCAGAGAGGAGATATCAAAGGCATGTCAAGTCCAGCAATATGGATCGTGTACAGACCTTCACCACGGTCATCGGCCCGGATAACAATAAGTACATACTTCACAAATGCAATCAATGTCAGTGTCCAGAAAATTAGGCTCATTAATCCCAAAAAGTCCTCCTCCTGAGGGTTTGGCAGGTTGACACTAGGGTACACATAAAGTGGGGATGTACCCAGGCCTCCAAAAACAATACCCAATGCCTGATATGCCTGGCCTATAGTTCCCCAACAGGTGTATTTCTGCATCCCCCACACCCAACAAAGAGAACCCAGCAAGCCAGACAAATACTTCAATTCTCCAACAGCAATTCAGAACTTCTTCCCAGGTTACAAGTAGCTCAAGGAACTGGATCAGTAACCTTCTCATCTCCCTCTTCAAGGCTCTCCTAGTGCTTGATATTTTTCATTTACCATATTCCAATAGATGGCCAGCAGATGGTACAACTAGCACTAAACAAAACACAACCTCTCCTCTTCCAACATATACATCTTTCCTAGAATTGAAACCAACAAGAAGATAAAAGAACAAAAACCTTTCGATCTGGATGAACTGGTGCCATGTGTGCTTTAAACTGTATGTCTGATACTGCTCTTCGGAGCCGATGTTGCTTGTTGGATGTCTCTACCTTCCCACTTGTTGCTTCTCCCACATCCAACCTCTCATGGTCTCCAACTTGCTGGACGGTCATGTTGGAGACCATGCAACTGCTTGCTGGATGGTTTATACCATTACCATATTCCTTGTCAATCTGGCACTCATACTCTCGACCATCATCACAGCTGTCTTGTCCTTCTTCATGCAGTATGCCAAGTTCAATGTCCTTCCCATTGGTAGCCATAGCTCAACGTCTGTAGTTTGAATCTTATAGATCAACTGAATCTTTGAGCACAGAAAGAATAAGCTAGTCCTGATGTAAAAAGTCGGCTGACAGGGAAAATACACAAACAAGCTAGTCAGGTCCCTTCAGGGTGGTCAAGATAGATATGTCCTCTCAAAACCCAAAACCAGCCACTGCACTGTTCTCTTCAAAGAAAGCTCTTTGCTTGGCTCAGGAGCTAAGAGAGCAAAGATTCAAGATCTCCTGCTAAGGACCATTCTCTCTGTCTCTGTCTCTAATTTGGCTTCAGAAAGCAGTACCCATCACTCTTAGTCTTCGAGAGCGAGATCTTATATGGCTACTATGGATCGTGAGCATACGGTACTAGATGAAAGATGCTGAAGTGAGATATGGGTACTAGACAGGATTTCAGGTCCTAGAGCTGAGATTCTCTATCAATGCTCCCTACCATATGCCTATGCGCGCTGCCGAGGCATGCTTGCTTCGCTGTTGAGAAGATCCCAGCTTCCTGGAGAGAATGAGAATGGGAATTGGCCGGTGTGCAAAGCACCAGTCACTCTGGAACTTGGTGACGTTAATCCCAGGCATTTCTTGCAATGCAAAACGTGTACGAGACCTGTTCTTCGCCGTGGTGCCTTGATTCTGATAGATCACCAACACAATCGCCAACGCCCTCCTCCTCCTCCTCCTCTTCTCTCTCTCTCGCTTTCTTTCTATGCTCGTCGGAGTCAATCACAGAATGGAAAAGAAGAACTACTGCCTTTGCCACTGCTGGTCAGATTCGCCCCGCCTTTCGTCGACGACAGTAGAGAATTCCTGGCAAGAACGAGGACCAGAACTATGTGGTGAAACCGAGGAGACAACTAGAACTCTCCTTTCCCTCTCGTTCTACGACGGACTTTCCTCTCACGAAATTACAGCGACAACAGAACACCACGTGTTGTGCTTGCCACGGACAAAGAAGGAAGGAAGGAAGGAGCTCCGCACGGAGTTCCTCTTCAACATATCAACCCTAACAAAAACGATAACACCGGAATTCGAACCTCAACAAACACAAGACTCTGGCCTCCTCTCTCTCTCTCAGTACCTTCTACAGAAAAACCGCAAAAAAATCCAGACAAAAAAATACCTCTCGTGCTCAATTCACAGAAACGAAATAAAGAAAAACTGGAAGAGGAAAATAGAGCGAAATAAAAAAGCAGAGAAAACAAAAAACACGACGACAACAAACAGACAAACCAAGATCAGTTCGGAAAGAGCGAAGCGTTAGAGAGCATCGACCAGCAGCAGCAGCAAGGGACGAAACATGATCATCAACGACTGAACACACGGAAGCGTCATTTTCTTTACTCTCATTACAAGAGAACGGCAAGAGAAAGAAAGCAGCCAAAGATTATTATGACTGCAAACAAGATTCGCAAACGAATTGAGACACTGGTCTTTTGTTTTTCTGTTTGTGCATGCAAAGCAAAGGAGGACGTCGTTACAGAGAGATGATGAACACGAAGAAGCTGCTGCTGCTATTTTCTGCTTACTTGGTTGCACTTCGTTTGTATGGTGTGTGTGTGTGTGAGTGTACCAGTGTGCTTTAGTTAAGAAGACGAATGCAACAGCAGCAAGTGCGATAAAGCCAGAATCCACGCAACGACGACAGCGGCTGCAGAAGCGCGAAAACAGACGTCGTGGGCCCGGCAGCAGCAAACCACGAACAAACGAACGGACGAACGCAGGCGAGCGAGCGCGGACGCCGCTCTTGCTGCGGAGCTTTTTGTCCTACGACCGAACGCGCGGGCGGTCGCGCGCGCGCGCGACCGCCCCGGCGCTAGTGTCCTCCAACCGACGAACAAATGCGCGGGCGCGCGCAATCGCCGCTGCTGCGATGGTTTTGTCCAACGGTCTCAGATGTGAGCCACGTAGAATCCGTCAGACGCCTACCGTCAGTCAGTCAGTCAGAGAACCCGTCCTCCTGCCTAACAGCGGTTTGTCTTTTGGGCCGCAGCTGAGTATATTGTTGGGTGGAGTGCATGTGCAGTGACCAGTGTACAAAAGACTACCTACCAATATGTCAGAGAGTGAATGTCCAAACCACAAATCTGAAGCCACTGAACTGACTTGTGCACTATTTATAGGCCCCAAAGACGCCCTCCTCACTACCCCCCCCCCCCCCCCCCCCCCCCCCCCCC
>Ga0209208_10001920_pt1 | contig 29769 bp, 23 predicted proteins | sample S1TSphfallax_3_FD_187694 | JGI IMG/M metagenome (GOLD analysis project Ga0209208, IMG submission 187694) | Host-associated microbial communities from peat moss isolated from Minnesota, USA - S1T2_Fd - Sphagnum fallax MG (SPAdes) (version 2) | ecosystem: Host-associated > Plants > Peat moss >...
GCGACGATCTGCCACTTGCAGCTGGTTGTTCGCGGCCTTGCTTCATTCATGCAGGACTTTTTTCACAACTGGTCATGGCAAACAACACTGCAACCCATGCTGCTGCATTCATGAAGATCCTGCAGGAATCCAATCACGGTGTGCAAAATTCAAATCATAAGATTTCATTACCTGCCTGAATTGCATCAATTTAGGCTATTACTTTTCCATGCTTCAATTACCATAAAGCTTTCTTAGAAACTTCCTAGTGTATCATAGAATCTTTAGCATTCCAGCAGTAATTAAATTATTTTCAATAACTGTCGATTTTTCTCAAAACTAGCTACTCACAATAAAGTTTTCCCTAAAGTCACCCTCTCTTTCACCCGTTATTCTCTCTGCTTTCACCCCCTATCCCCTCTTTGAATGGTATCAGCAAAGTATGACCCTCTTTTTTTTAAAATTTTCAAATTTTCAAACTGACCCAAGTACTACAGTATTCATTGTCTGCCCTAAAGCTTGGTGATGCAACGTGCCTAAGTATTGCAAAATTACTTGGCATTTCCTTTCCCACCTCAACTATATAAATTAAAAGGAAATTTTTATTTTTATGTCAAAACGAGAAATAAAAGAAATTTGTCAAGAAAATGCTAGAATGGTAAAGATATACAATATTTGGAGGGCTACTAATATTTGGAAAGACCTGCCTAGCTTGTAGCCAAATTTGCTTAAATCGCAACTTGTGCTACATTAGAAATTTGAAGGAAAAAGAATTGATCATGCTGTTGTTGCAATTGCATGTCCTTATTATTGTTGCACTCTTGAATTGACTTATTTCAACTGAATACTAATACTTTTGCTGTTCCAAAGTGTTCAAAGTGTGTAGTGTCATTAAAATTGTTCTACATTAGAAAAACTTATACAATAATACTGGGGTTTAGCAGAGGTTTCAACTCAAAATCCCTATTTCACTCAGAAAAACTATTTATTTGTGAGATCAACAAATCTTGCTCAAACAAAGGCTGAACAAGACATTCATTGTTCATGATGTGCACAAAATTTGAAATAAATGATTAACAGCACCAAAGCTGGAGTGAAATTCCATGATGAACCTGGAGATACCAATTGTTCCTGTATATTACAGTCCTTGGCTGAAGCCTATATACTTTTCCAAACTGACTTCCTGATCTCACCCTGTTGATGCTGTTTCGGGTTTTCGCCTTGAGATCTAATCTTTTCTTTTCTTTCTGCCGTGGCAGGTGCGGCTGACGGCGCGGTGGGAAGGGGCTTCAATTAGCAACATACCCTAGTACAGTGTCTCAACCTCACTCACTACCTGCATGCGCTCGCTCACTCTTTACCTATCTACATGGCTTATTAACCTTATCGGAACCGTCGATAATCCTTGTACTCCAAAAATCATAATGTGATTACAGCATTATTTTCTACTAACCTTGAGTAGCTTTGTTGTTAACTCCGGATAGGACCACTAGAAGGTTGTATGTAGTTAGCATATGTATTTTGTCACTGCTTATGCACCTTTGTTTCTCAGATGAACATACACGAACTTTCTGGTTCTTAAAACATGTCCATTGGAGAAGAAATCCCCAACATTGAATTTCAGTCAAACAAATGGAATAAATATGCATCATACAACATGAAAATTAAAGATTGTGCACCTGCAAGGTTGCTTTTTTTTCAACTTACTTCCTGAGATTAACACAATTATTTGCTTGGAACCTGCAGGTTTGTGGCTGGCTTGCTAATCGCTTGTGAGGGAATCAAGTGAACGAAGCTCTTGGATCGATCAGTACATGTTCTAAAGTGAAATCTAATTTTACATTTTACCATGGTGTAAAATCTTAAATCCTCCAATTGACGACTAATAGCCTACTGCACTGTAGTAGCACATCTCAAGAAAAGTTTAGTGGGTAGCAGATCAACTTCCCAAATCAAAAACAGGTTGCAGCAAAAATATAGTGCATCATGTAAAAGGTTGCAGCAAAAATATTACCAAGACACATCAAATGTCTTCATCGTCGTCGTCATATCTTCTTCATCGTCATAATCATCTTCTTCATCATCTTCATCTTCATCAATTACTTCTATTGTTGGTCACTGCTCACAACACCATGCTTAACCGGACCAGAGGCTAGTTTATCATCAGCCTCCAGTTGCTGTTTGCCACTGCTCACAACACCATGCTTACTCAAACCACAGGCCAATTTAATATTGTCCTCCAGTTGTTTTCCAATGCTCAACACCATTCTTGCTCAAACTCTGCACAACTTTCTTGGAGCCTTCTTTTGCACTTACACTTTTGGAGACCCTAAGTTCAGGTCACAAGTATACACCAAGCATGTTAGTACTTAATACTAACTGTATACACCAAGCACAATAGTTCTCACTGGCTATGTTCTCGGGATTCACAAACCTAAGTGTGCCTTGTACAGTGAATTTGCAGGGTTCATTCCGAAAGGAGACCTATTACAGACTCTCGATACCAGCGCTTCCAGGTGAAGGAACTCACTCTTTTGCAAAAACTTCGTTCAATGCAGATCTTGTCACTAAGGACGCTTGCAATAGCTGCAAGGCCTGTAAACACAATTACAGTTCATAAATCACCATAAGTTCCAACTTGTAAACGACTTGTAATCTTGCATCCCATCATGAGTCAATAGTCGCCAACTACAGAGGAAGAGCTGATGATTCAGGAAGCCCTTCAGGCAGAGACTCAAGAAACTTTACCTGGGTGATGCCTACTGCAATTTCGATGCTGTCCAAGTCGCTCATGTTCTCGACCTTGAGCTTGTTGAGCAGCACAATGCTCTTGATCGTGGACGTTGGGTATATCTCCATATCATCAGTAATCATAAACGTTGTGTTTTCCTTTACGTAACCAGCTGTAATTGCAGGAGCTTCAGACAAAAGCCTCGGAGCCAGAGACTCTGGAGATTCAACAATCTCTTCGGTCATCGAGAAACGTCTGCATGTTGCACAACGTTCACCAGCTTTCCTTGTCATCATGGGAGTCTCCCGACAATCAAAACTACTGCATATGTAGTATCTGATCGCACACGACTCAACACCCTGAATGCCCAGAAGAGAGCTTGCACAGTAGCCCGATGCAGGTCGTGGGCTCAGAAGAATGTCCTTAGAGCCATTATTCAGGACACTGGAGCTTAGCTTTTCGACACTTTGAAAAATGTTGGAGATAGCTCCTGCAGGCCATTCGTCCAGACCTGAATCAAGATTGCAGCATTAGCACCGGAACAAACTGCTCAAGCGTACAAGTGCAAGGCCTCAATGACTGGGAAGCAAATCCAGACCAAAGAATGTCATCTAGGTTGCGAGCAAGTACTTTGCAGGTTCATACCTTGAGAGATGAGTTTTATTGCTGCTCCAATCGGTAGCATGAGAAAGCTGAAGAGGACATCCACGAAATCTTTGCCAGCCTCCATGTAAAGAACCCGCTTGTTGGACTTCTGCACTAGAAGTTGAACTCGAAACAAATTGGCATACTCCTTTGATTCAACTTCCGGCGTCATGCTCGATCCAAACTTCTTGTCTAGTGGATTAACCGATGACACTCACACACCCTGCTGATCATCAGTAACACATGAATCAATAGTGGCCCAAGGTCACATACGCGACAAACTTTCCAAGCAAACAGATCATCCAAGAGCTCCAAATTCTACCGTTGCAAATATCGCCTCTGCCTATTGTGATGTGTCTGCAGACGACAAAAGACAAGTGTCTGCAGATTCAAGGCTTATGAGGGAAAGCACACTGATGGCTTGAATCGAGCTTGCAGCTGTAAACTAAGAGCACAACAAATCAAAACCTGTAACTTGATCGCGCAACAATTCACGAAGTAAATTTGAAGATTCTACCGACGTCATAACTTGGCAGATGTTGTGACAGTCTGAGGTGCTATTACTCTAAATATATAGGATGCACTAATTACTACCTTTCGCTGATTTGAGTGTCGCTTGCAAGCCCGCCGAACAGTAAAATTCGAGAACAAGCGATTCGTGAACTCGCTCTTCAGCCGATGCTTATAGAACATAAGCTTTCAGCTAAGTTATTGCAGCTGCTGAACACAACTATATTGATTTTTTTTCGATTTGAAGACGTGAAAAGTACCTGTTTGAAAATCTTCGCACGAAGAATTACGTCTTCTGTGGCTGTAATTGCTTTCGGGAATTCAAATTAGTTATTGACGGCGATGCGCTCCCACTTGCGGCTGGTTCATGGTTCTGGCGGCGATGCATGGCGTGCACATGGAGGCCTTGTTTTCAAATCATGGCAAACAGCGCTGCAACCCACGATGCTGCTGCATTCATGACGAGCCTACACGAATCCGACGATATTGTGCAAACCAAAAGATTTCATCACTTGCCTCAATTGCATCTCTTTAATACTTTTCCTAATGTACTTTAAGGAAGGGGGGGGTCGCCGTGGGTGAACCAGCATCCATTTTGGTAGTTGCTACCACGATTAAAGTCCCAAAATCCATTTAAATTATTTCTAAATATAACAAATATCCCTTGATTACACTAAATCCCTAAACCCTAATACGGTCATTAAGAGGCCTCAAAAGAGTTAAAGGTACCTAAACCCAAACCCTATACGACATGGGTGCTAGTTCACCGTAGGCACCCTATACTTATACATTAAATGCCTCTCCAAATCGGCAGGTACTTTATAGCAATAATAAACCATTTCATCTATTAAAGTTATCCGTAAAGTGCTCCCCAGTCCGGCACCCTGTCTCACCCCCTGTCTGACTTTCGCCCCCTATTTTTGGATTTCCGTAAAGTCCTCGAAACTGGGGTTGAAAGTCCAAAACTGCGGGTCAAAGCCGAAAACTTTGCACTTTTCTTTTTTAGTTTGGGCACACTTGGGGTTGTTTTTGGGCACACTTTTGGAACTTTTTTTTACCTTGACTTTTTCTTATGGGCAGACTCAAAGGGGGGCTGTTGTGGTGTTCTTTTTTGGCCTTGTTTTGGGGCAGACTCCAAGGGGGACTATTTGGAGCTTTGTTTTTCTCTTTTTTTTTGGCACAATTTTTTGATTTCTTCTAAAGGAGCACACTTGAGGGACTTATTTCAAGGTTTAGGGTTGCCACTTTTTGGCCTTTGGGCACACTTGACCAAATTATTGGTTGCTTTAATTGGCCCATTTTGGGTACACTTTGAAACTTTGGAGCACGCCTGAAAAATTTGTTCTATGACAACTTTTTTGGATGGCATGTTGGAAATACATTTTGAAATTTTTTAAAAAGAATTCATTAAACCCTAGACATTCGGGCATTTTCAAACCCTAATAATCATTATAAAATCATTTTAGGGTTTGAGCTACGATTTAGCTAGGATGATTTTTAGGGCTTAGTCTACATGAAATTATAGAAGTTAGCTCTTCAATTTCTCATTTCTTTCTCTTCATTTGGTTGAACTCCTCACTTAGCCTTTTCCAACTTATATGTTTGTTTTCATTTTTTATTTTCACTTGGTTACTTTGATCTTTCCTAGGGTCTTTTTATGTTTTTTTTTAAAATTTAAGGGTTTGGTTTGTTTCTTGCTACTTGTAAGCTTTAGGAAGTATAGGGGCTTTTTTAGGGTTTTGGTTTGAGGGGTTGTTTTAGGGTTTGGGGTTAGTAAGGACTATTTTTAGGGTTTAGGGGTTGTTTTTAAATTTTTTGGGTGATTTCTTTGTTGGGTGTTTCTTCTACATCATGGCTTCTTTCGATAGCAAAGTTTTCCATGACATTCATTAAGTAGTGATGAAGAGATGTTTGAAAAGATGTGTAAGCAACATCAATTAATGTTTGCAACATCAATGGTTGGCACTAACACATGGGAGCTCTTCAATGTGAATGAATTGGACCCAAGTGCTAAGCAATTAATAAACCAAGATGTGGGTGTTTGAAATGTGTTAAGCACAATGCAAGCCACTCTAGGTTTGTTCAAGACTTTAACAAACTTTTCTGTATGAAAATTTAATGAACATAGTTCATTAATGACCCCCACCATCCAAGCCCATGTTCAAGCTACTAGTAAAACTCACATTGTGGTTGGGTGATTGACCAAACTAACCACAAACCAACAATTGTTCCAATTCATCTTATACGTGAAACATGGCAATGTGATCATGTATGACATATTCCTCTAGAATTGGAGCAAGTTTGTTGTATGTGATGATGCAATTTTCATTGCATCTTTGCATCAATCAAACCCTCACCCATGAAATCCAATGGGCAATTCTCAAGGAGTGGACATCTCTTGGTACACAAATTTTCAAGTTCCAAGGTTGTATTGGATTCATCAATGAAACTCTCAACAAAATTTGTAAACCTTAAAACAATGTTGCCCATAGGTCATAGTTCAATGGGTGGAAGAAGACATATTTCAAGAATAACATGGTGATTGTGGATCATTGTGCATTATTCATTTACATGAATGTTGGCTACCCAAGCTCTTTTCATGATGTCACCATCATGTGTGAATCAAATGTATACAAAAATTGGCGCCAATTTTTTGTGCATATTTATGAATAATTTGAATACTTACTAAGGGACCCTAGTTATTTGGATCAAGAGATGTTTGTTATGTTCCAACTTGGGAAGCTCAAGCTTGTTCATGGGCATGACCAAAATGTAATCAGTGCTTACAACAAGATGCATGTTGGTTATAAGGTGAGGGTGGAATGGGGAATTAGGGGATTGAAGTGGAAATGGAGATAATTAAATGAAACACTTTAATTCCACAAAATCCAAGTATTATCATTTATTTCATGTAGCAGTTATCCTTACAAACTTCCTACATAAGCATTGGATAGACTTCACATACAAAGTCATTGGTGACCAGATTAAGGACCAAGCTGACGATGGCTAAGATGGAAACTACTATCTACAAATATAAAACCTCTCTAATCTTCTCTTTAAATTATGCATCTATGAAAGCCCTTATATCCCTAGCTACTTTGAAATTGTTAAGTCTAAATTATATCTTCTTCTCTAAACTAACCTCCATCTTAACCTTGATCAGGGCTTTTTAATCATCATTACACATTTGCATATCTTGTGCCATGGTGCCAAAACTAGCAGATTATGAAGCCAACAAATTGGCTTTCGTTTATGACTCATTGTTTGATGTACCTGTAGTAAAACTAAGGCCACAACTAGATGATGGAGTAGAAGATGGTGTAAATGGTTTTTGTATGGAATAATTAAAGGTGGGAAGAGTAACTGGGGGACATAATGTACCATCTATGACATTTTGCCACCTTTTGAATACATTTCGGATGGCTAACATGTCCATCCATGGCTTTTGATTGTGCCAAGACTTGTTCATTTTGCAAAACCATTTATTCAAGTCCTTCCTCATTACTTATGCCCATCTTCAATTCCTTTAATGCATCTTAGAGGTGGTCCTTCAATGTGTCCTCTTGGAACACTGAATTAAGGTAAGTCTCCTTGTATTCACCATAAAAAACCTTCCACACAAGGCTATGTATCAATTGGGTGACTTTTTTTTTGTCCCTCAAATATATAACAAAACGTCTTTGGTAGCTTGTCACCATTGTGTTCAAACAAAGAAATTCCACAATGGTCCGTGGTTGTTTGTCCTTCCTAGCCACCTTGGTCATTCCTTGCGTAGGCAAAACAAAGCAATCCTCCAAATCAACCAAAAATGGCCGGTCTTCATGCTCACTATTCATGTCTACCCAACTTCACTCCGCCCATACTTCTCTCAAACCCCAACTAATGAAGTTTCCAAAGCCCAAAACCTAATCAAAGTTTCTAGAAGCTAACCAAAAGAAGATAATGTTAATTTTAAAATAGTAAAAGTTAATCCTTGCGATTGAACAAAGGTTAATCCAAGAAATCGGAAGCAAATTTAACTCAAGATAATTTTAATAAAAGCCTACAAGGATAGAGCAAAGGTTAATCCAAGACATTAGAAGCTAATATAAATGAGGCCAATCTAGTCAAAACATAAATGGATAAAACAAAAGTTAATCGATGATTTAGAATTGGTTAATTTAAATGAAAAAAATCATAATCAAAAGTTAATCCATCCCATCAAAGGTTGATTTAAGTAAGATAATCCTAATCATAGCCTAATCCAAAACATCATAGGCTAATTGAAATGAAAATAGTCAAAATCACTCTTTAATCCAATACATCAAAAGTTAATCCTCAACATTAGAAGTTAATTTAAATGAAAACAATTTTAATCAAATCCTAATTGAAGACTTTAGAAGCTAATATAAGTTAAAACAATCCTAATTAAGTTTGAATCTAAGATTTCAAAGGTTAATTTAAGTGAAAACAGTTGCAATTAGGTCAAAATCCAAGAATTTAAAACCTAATCTAAGTGAAAATAGTCCTAATCAAGTCCAAATCTAAGATTTCAGAGGTTAATCCAAATGAAAATAGTTCTAATCAAATCCCAATCCAAAATTTCAAAAATTAATGTAAGTGAAAACAATCTTAATCAAGTCCTAATAAAAAACATCATGATAGGCTAATCTAAATGAAGACAATCACTATCATTATTTAATCCAAAAAATCACAGGCTAATTTTCAACATTAGTGGCTAATCAATTTGATTTGAAGTTGTTTGTTTAATCCAAAATAGGTTAATCAAAGGCTTCCAAAACATCAAAAACTTATCCAAGCTTGTATGTTGGACATTCCAAATGATGATTCGAGTGTCCAAGCCCTAATCAAAGGCTACTTGTAAACAACAAAAGTTAATCCAAGGGTAATCAGGCTAATGTAAGTTTTCAATCCCTAATCATCTCAAAGCAAACCTTACTTAAACATAATAGAAATTAATCCAAAGGAGCATATGTAGGGCTAATCAAAGTTCTTTAAACAATAATGGAAGTCTTCAAGTCCTAATGAAGTGAAGTGGGATTCTACCTTCCTATAGCAAAATTGTAGTTTGTTTATTAATTAAAAGCTTAATCAAATGAAGACAAAGGGTGAAGCAAATTGAAGATCAAACCATAACCATAAATGACCAAAAAACATATAATTATTTTATACACACATGGCTTGTATTTTCATCTTGGTGGCACATATGTACATTCAAATTTCCAAATTTACTCTAGTTCTACCTAGGGGTTTGTGAGCCTACATGTGGGTCCTCAAATGAATCAATGTCAAATTCACAATCTTCAAAAAATTCAATCACCTCCAAACATTCATTCAAGCATTGGAGTTTTATTTTAAATTGTGTTTAAAAAGATCACCTTTCCATGCCATACATTCTAACCATGTTGAAGTATAACCTATGATTAGTTATAATTATCTCTAGTGCATTCTAAACAAAATTCTTACCCACTACCATACACCATGATTTGCTTACTTGAAAAAAATGCCATATCATTGAGGAGTCTTCAATAGTTTAGGAATGATGTGATCACCATATAACCTAGAAAAAGAGGCAACAAAAGACCTTGAAATCGGGGGGACAATTTTGGACTATGGTTTAAGGTTATTTGGGTAGGTTGGGTGGGATTTTCTATAGGAGCTAGACTTGAAGATAGTGTCTAAGTGAATGGACCAACCATGTGGGAACAAAGCTTTGAACAAGTTAGGCCACCTTAACACAAAAACTAGTAACTGACCAAATCAACAACAAAAAGTTTTGCCACAAGCTAAACTCCTCACCATGGCATTAAAAAAAAACCTCATCATCTCCAAATGTCTCCACTAACGCCATGTTACTTGGACAAAATGGAATTTTAGGAACCTAAACCTTAAACTTCACCTAAAAATCAAATTCAATATTTTTTTAATATTTTGAAGCTTGGGCAACCCTAAGTTGAGTTTGTTTAGTTTTGTTCCCAAGTCAAACTCACAATCCACCCTCTTCATAAGCTAATGTTGTTATTCTGGGTTCAACTATACATTAGTGGAATAGTTTACATGTGGTAACAATGGCAAGAAGATGATGATAACAACCACCAAAAAAAAGCTTGTTCATAAAACTCATTGACACAAAGCTCTTTCACCTTACAACAATTCAACTTCTTATGAAACCAAGACTCTTTTAGTTTGGTTTATTTAAAAAAAGCTCTACTACAAAATGTGGTTGTAGTTCAAATCCTTGTTCACTAGACTAGTGAATTTGGTGTTTCCCAACTAGACCCTATTGACTACGGCAAATGAATTCATTCAAAGAATGAAATCAATTAGTGTATAGGGACACCTCACTATTGGAATTCCAAGTTTTTCAAATTGGATTTTCAAAACAAAAAGTACCCCAAAGTGACAAGGGGTAAAAAAACCACTTTGGTTTTCTAGGACAAATTTAGTATAATTGGTATGGTTCTTCTGAACAATTTTATGGTGGTGCTTTTGACCAACCCCAAAGTAGTGCTTTTGAATAAAAGTTTTGATTAATGGTCAATTGTGACATGTTGTAAGGTCATTTCAATGCCCCATGTGTCACCATTTGATTAGTCAAATCATAAGTCAATGGGTTAATAAATAAATAAATAATGTAAGTAGGTAGGTGATGACCTAGCTTACCCTAGGTTAGTTTACCCTAGCCTAGCCTAACTTAACCTATTTAATCTACTTAGTCACCAAGCCTTCAAACATACACATAGGTTACAAGTGTTAGAAATTAAACTTCTTACCGTCAACATAATAAACCAAGTCCTTACCAATGGACTACACCATCAAAAGATGTCAAATTTTGTTAAATTTTTTATTTCACATGTTACAAAACTGCAAGAAAATAGTTAACTAAATTCAATGGCTAAACTTAATGGCTAAATTTATTTAATGATTAAATTCAATGGCTAACCTAATGGCTACACCTATTTAACAGTTAAATCCATTGGTTAAACTTAATGGTTAAACCTATTTAATGACTAAATTCATATCGTTAAATTTAATGGCTAAACTTATTTAATGACTAAATCCAATGACTAAACTTAATGGTTAGACATATTTAATGAATAAATAAAATGAATAAATTTAATGGTTAAACCTATTTAATGACAAATTTCAATGGTTAAAATTACTTAATGATTCAATTCACTGGCTATATTTAATGGCTACACCTTTTTTATTATTAATTCTAATGGCAAAACTTAATGGATAAATTTAATTAATGTTTAAATTCAATTGTTAAATTTAGTGGCTAAACCTATTTAATGATTAAATTCAATGGTTTAATTTAATACCAAATTTTATTTAATGATCAACTCTAATGGTTAAACTTAATGATTGAACATATATAATGATTACATGATTTGTTAATTAATGTAAACTAAATGGTTAAAATTATTTAATGATTAAATATAATGATTAAATTTAAGTTGAACCTAATGACTAAACTTTAAATATATATTTAATGACAAAATCTAACTAATTAAATCTAATGGTCAAATTTGATATTAAAATAGAATGGTTAAATTTGGTTTAAATGATAATTGGTTAAATTTGGTCAAATCTAATAAATAAACCTTATGGCTGAATAGGTTATAAAAAGGTTATTTGAAATGTAAACAATTAACTATGTGGATAATTGGGTAGGTGAAAAAATGTAGGTTGATAAGTAGGTGTGATTTTTTATACTACGTCAATAATTATTTTGATTAATCTTGTTTTTGACCCTTTTGTAATCAACCTTATTGATTAAAGCATAGTCCTTTTGACTAAGGTGATGTTTTCGGTGTCAAATTTAATTAAATGATTATTAGACCTATAGTCAAATTAGTCATCATATTCTAAATTAGTCAAAACATGCCCATGTCATTTAACACTTTGGCCTTCAGTCAAAACATACATATTATTCAAAAAACAAACACATACCCGAATATAAATGATCATTGTTTAGGGTTTACCGCAACTGCTTTTGTCATGGTGTTATGTGTTATATCCCTAACACCATGATATCATGTCATGCCTTAGTACAGTGCCCTCTAGGGGGGCAAGGAGATGACACTTTACCTGGAAGGTTACAATTGTTGGCCTAGGCATTCAAATACTCTCACTTTTTATTGTTTTTAGGGGTGCATAATTGAAACTAGGTGAACTATTTTCAGAAAATGTAAAAAAGAAAGTTTTGTGATTTTTCGCCATTTTTCAAATTAAAAATAATTAAATTAGCAACATCTAGACCCTATGCACTTCCTAAGATGCCACTTGTAACAGTACTTTTGTAAAAAAGCTACTGCCCACCTAAGTATCTTCCATTCTTCTAGGTATTCTGGAATTGCATTAGACTACATGCCACAAGTAATGGTAAAGCTTTGGTGGATGTCAGTTTTGTTGTCCAAATCACCACTGCATAATCATTGTCAGAGCTTTGCAAGCAACACAGAGATCATGTGACAAAACAAATCCAGAAACCAAGCTCACCCTGGCACTGACAACCAGTTTTCGAATTCACCACATCACTTCATCAACACCTTCATAAAGGATCATGGTGCTCTGCAACACCTGCACATTTGAGACATTTTAGTTTTCACATCACAGAAACTGCTGCATATGAGATCACATCCAGATAAACACAGAGAAACATATCCCACAGAAAATGTGTATCAAACATTGGACCCCTCTGTCAGAAAATGTGATTACCATTGAGACTATACTAGAGTTCCAGATAAATGTGTAGACTACAAACACAATCAGTCAGTCGTCCATACATCAAATGTCACAGGTTCAGGAAGACTTCAATTCTTTGTCCTTGACATAAAGGCAGTAGGGGTGTGGCAGCAAAACATCAGTCATTCATGAAGCTCCAGGTTCTCTCTTCCATCCCCAGCAGCCAAAAAGAGGGAAAGAAGGGAGACTGGAAAAGGAGGTGGGGAAGAGTTGAAGAGGCAACAGTTTCAAATCTCTGAGGAAAGAAACAAAGATTCCAGTTTTGCTCCCTTTGGAGAAGGGCACAGCACCAGTTTTTGAGACCCACATGACTGGCTTGTTTCTGGCAGCTGGATCCCAATGGTATATGTCACTCCCCTTCCCTTTCTTCTCAACCCCATTTAAGGCCTCTTATCCAAACAATGTGGCACTGTAAAATTGGAGCAGGTGGCAAGAACCATTTCGTGAAACTGGAAACTCATGACAAACTTCTGTGGCATCTGCTGTGAGAAACCGACCTGTACCAATTCAATAACCATGTGATGTCAGGATCATGGGTTATATAGCAGCAACATCTGCACTGAAACATTGGTGGATCAGTGTCAGCTTGTAAGCAATCATATTGCAGTTCATTGGTCACCTTTTAGTGCAAAACTTGCCCTCAATAGCCTCCTCTCCATCTACCAGGCCAGCAAGCATTTGCCCATCCACCCCAATTCTTGCTTGTCTCAGTGGCTGAAGAAGTCTTGCTAAGCTGAAGGAGTCCACCGCCACAGCTCTGTATAAGGCTTCTCCTGAACTGACTTTCTTTTGCTTTCAGAACAAATCTGCACTGAATTGACAACTGTGACTTCGGTTGCATTGCTCAAATTAGAGCATGAGGATGCTGAAGGATTCCCCCACTTTGTACCTGGTAGTTCTACAGATAGAGAATAGACTGCAAAGATTGCGATTTGAGAGGCAAAGCCAGGACCATTATCATCATGTCCATCACCACCAACACCACTGAAACTGACCTGGTAATTAAATTGTGCAGCTAGCTTGCAAGCCCATTCCCGAAACTCAAGACGAGTCCATTCAAATCGATGGTCATCATTCCGGAACTTAGGTGGTTTTGTATCCTTAACATATCTATCTTGTTCCACAGTATCAATACTTTCACCTGACAAAGAATCATCCAACAACAGCCAATTTTTCTTTTTCTGGAGGCTGTTGGTAGCAGGATCCCAGGTTGAGCCTTGCAGAATCGGATTGTATTCTGCATTTGGTGTACTCACCATCCATACCTGTGGTTTTAGACTACCCAATATGCTCTCTCCCAGTTTCTCCAATGGCTCTGGATCCATATGCTCCACCACCTGCAAGCCACAATCAGCTTGAATGTCAAGACAATCGTTCTTGCACAGCTACTTTTGCTTCTGACAGAATCAGTGTCATTGAACACACTGATCTATCAGAAAAATTGTTGTGATGCAGTCCAAGGCATGTCCATAAACAATACTCATGACCGGTTACAGAGAGAGGCCTTGATTCAGTGGAAATGGAGTACATGAAATGTCAATCAGTGAGAGGGTACAACATCTGCAAAAACAATGAAAATTGTCACACCTGAAAGAAATCTGACATGCAAGATGAAATATGTACCTCAATGCAGGTTGCCAGATCAGGAGCATGCAAATGCGGGTCAACATCTGCAATTGAGCCTTCATATAGAGAAATCTTTTGTATGCTAGGCCAGGGGAACCCTGGATTTGACTTTGGGTTTGTCAAAGTTCCCTGTAGTGCCTGCACTGCATGAGACATGTTAATTTGTCACCAGTGCCACTCTTTTGGGTTGACAACACAATAATCCACCACCCATACTTCTGTTGTCTTCTGGGTGACACCACACTCTAGCAAATTTTTGGAAAAAAAAACTGTGCACACAAACTGGGCTAGGCCTTTTGACCTTAGCAGCGCGAATGAGGCCCTTGTGAGATGTGTCAACGCCCACAATGTGCTCCAGTCCCAAAGGCTGCTCCAGAATTGCCTCAAGCAAACTTCCAGATCCACACCCTAAGTCCACCTGCTTCTACCCAATCAGGAGCTGTTTGACGATCTTGTCAGGCTAGCAACTTTCACATGACCAAGTACTTTTTACTGCAACAAGGAGCATGAAGCTATGACCAGATAAAAAGTCAGCAGATTTGAGGAAATCCTCAAGATATCCTACCAGAAACTTTGGCTCCAATGCTTTTATTATATTCCTCGCAAACTCATTTCGCTGCTTGGACAGAGGCGGTGAGAAATGTGCTGATTCCATTCTCTCTTCTGGAGCTTCCATGTACTTGTTTAGCTTCACTGTGTACTTGAGCAACCCATCACCTGCATGCCAGAAAAAATGTTACAGGAATCCTTGCAAGCACCACAGTTAATGATTGCCGCTAACCCAGAGCATCAACAATAAAGCAGTGACAGTAGCTACAAGTTTTTAGAGACTTCCTGAATCCTCACCACACACAGGTTGGCTGAGTTTATCTTGAGTAGCGAGCAGAAAGTTAACAGGTGGGGCAGGACTGAGGAAGGTCAAAGTTTGTCCCACACGTGCATTGATTACACACACTTCAAATTCACCAATCACAGCTCCTGTGCCTAGTTCAAACTCAAACTCTGACTGTTCCTCCAATATAATGTTGTCTATATTGTCGTTTCTGCCTGAAGATGTGCATCCGGCTGCATCTTTGACCATGTGGACGCTGAAACTCACAGAAACCATTGACCCAGCAGGAGGAGTTCCACCAACCTCATCATCTTCAGCAACAACCTGATATTCAATGTCCTTAATTGCAGATAGTCCCACAGACGTAGAGATGTTGGATGTCATACCAGCAGGATTATTCATTGGAGCATTATTCTTGACCGCTTGGCACTCCAAACTCTTACAATGATCATCCTCAGAGGATTTGAGGTAGTTCAGAGGTTTCTGTGTCCCCACATAACCAGGAATGTTTGCATCACACCAAGTGCTGTAATGTGCCATCACCTTCAGGGCAGCACTTTGGCTTGCATCATAACGAGTTTTGTGATAACCCTGAGACTCAAAGAACATACTATTTTGTTCTCCATCTGATGTCACCCACACTGCATATCTAAAAGGTCCCTGAGCTACAGCTTCAGAATGGTGATCTTTAGCATCTTTCTGATTGATACTTCCATTGTTTGAATCTACTTGTTTGCTATCCTCTAAATCACATGATCCCCCGTCAGAATCTGAAGCTGGATAAGTGCACACAAACCGTGGCTCAGGAAGATGATGTTGCTGAAAGAAATCAGTTAACAGAGACCTTGGGTATGCACCTCGCCACTGTGTTCGACAATTGTAGACAGTTGGCAAATCAGGAACAAGTGCAGATTGCCTGCTCAATTTGTAAGCACCTCGAGGGGATCTACCCAGCATCAGCCTGCAGTATAATTCCCATTTTATGAGAAACTGTTACTTTTGCAACGCTACAACAGACAAACCACTTTATTTTTTAACAAACCTAAGTCTTCTAAGGGCAAAAAAGGTACCACAATGGTGCTTTGTTGAAAGCCATACATCCTCAAATTCTACACTGCTTCATTACCCATCACCAAACCATCCTCCAGAAAGTTGACAGTATCTAAGGACAAACTTTAGACAACAAACAGCAAGGCACGAGGCATACCGATGGTAAAGGTTTAAAGTGATATCACTGCAGTCGCACTTCCCTTCTGATTGCCAAGAGGACCCAACACAAGCTAAAATGGCATTGCCATGTACAGGGTGACCTATCAGAAAACTTGCTCTCTCATTTTTAGTTGTTCCCTCGGGATGCCAACATGTTGCTTGCAACATGCAGTCCTTACCCACAGCACCAATCCATTCAGTATCCAGTGGTGTCCTGGTAGGGACCAGAATGTTAGGTGGCGTCTTTACAAGTGCAGAGTACAAACGAGCTCCACTAGGAGCCTTTGTAATAGCCCTGCAGTCATCAAAAATGCCCTTCACTTAGGAGTAGACTTTGTGTGCTGCACTCTAATGCTGGTGAGGGAGGAAGCATTTGTGTTGCATAGCGTGATGTAGCATGTAGTTTGAAGCTAGCTAAAGAGGATGGCAGCTGATGCTACTCACTTCACGAGATACAGTAAACTAAGCCTTAAGCAACCACTATTCAAAGTAACAAAATGAACAGGTGTTGTACCTTGTCATGAGCACATGCCCTGCATCAGGCACACCCAACTCATGTGCCAGCACATCCAGGTAATAGGCATCCTCATCTACAGTCAACTCAATGGCTGTCACTGCCCTTTCAGCACTGGCGGGAATGTTAATGGCCTTGAACTGGAGCTTTTTCTTGGTATGAAACCCAGCTTGTACATTTAGGTCTTCTCGATGATGCAAGAGCTCTATCACAACTTTTTCAGAAAATGGGTCGGTTCGGCTAATCCAAAGACCATCATCAGAGAGCTGAAGTGATGGACTTGCAGAGACTGCCATAGAAACAAGTGCAGCAGCAAAGGCAGCAGAGATTTCTGCAAGGTGATCAATTGATTTGCATTGAGACATAATCTTGGTGTCCAAGGCTGTCAATACAGTAACAGGCACTTGGCCATGCCGTGAGTCCTTGCGCTTCACAGCTAATCTAAAATGTTCCACCAGTGGTTTGTAACTTAAGACCACCTGCAATTATCCCACTGTTTTCTGCACTTAGGATGCCACAATTTCAAACACCTTATAACAAATCAAAACAATCAATTGTCACAGAAAACAATAGCTACATTCACAATCCTCAGTGCTAAGGCAACAGTCTTTTGCCTACTTGGGTCTGGAAAATAGGTATCTACTTCCTTCCACAAAGAACCATACATGACAGTCCTCTATCTCACATCTTGCAACTCACTGTTCCAGGAACCTTGAGTCTAGAAAACATAACAACTATGTCTGCAAACCCCTGAGGCCTCACATGGATGTCTGAGCATGCACAATCTCCATGAAAGTCAACCACCCGGCTACAATTGGGCAGCTCTGTTAGACATATCTTAAGTCACATAACATACAGGCAATACAATCACTGGGGAGGAAATCAGAAGAAACCCATCACCCAAGGGGAGAGAAAAGCTGTCAAGAGGGCACCACATCAAATACATCAAATGTTCCATGATCCTTCCTTATGTCCTCCATCAACTTCACCAAACTAAACATTTCCAAAATCAATGAGACCTTCTGCACACTTAGTAATGTATGTCAATTAGCTAGCATCTAACACCACTAAAGGGAAAAACTAGAGTAGGAAAGAAATAAATATGAGGATGCACAAATAGGAAGGAAAGAACAGAATACAACAGACAAAAGGGAGAAGACAAACAAGAATCAAGTTGGATTTATAAAGCTCCCCACTTACAAGACTCTATACAAAACCATTTGGAAAACTCCTGACAGTGAAACTCCAAAAAGAATTTTCTCTTTATTGAGCGATGAAATTCTAGCATAAAGAGCGCAATAAAGCATCAACAACACTCACTCCCCAACACAAAACCATATGCTTTCCATGACCAAGGGTCCCTATCATCCATCTCATTAAAGAAACTACAGCATCCTGAAGCAGAGTGCAACTAGGTACATTATGCAAGAACTCAAGCAAAAAGTACAACCACCTAGATGTTTACAAAGCCAAGAGAACTGCACCTGATCAGCAAAAGCAGATTGAACTTTGAGACTCAGAAGCTCCCACTTTTCATGCACAGTGGAGATTTTTGGGCCTGCATCATACACCACCCCCAACTGGCCAATACCGAGCATGCCACACATACACATCCTCCAGACTTTCAGTAAACTGCACTCCAACCTCTTGCTACAGTCTTCAACATCTTACAAGTGTTGAGAAACTACTCCATGTTTATGAGAGATCAACCATGTACAAGGTTTTAGAGTCTAGATCAGTACATCAATGAACAGGAAAAAGAGGATAGAAAAGCCCTAAAAAATAGAGAGAGTAGTTGTACAACAGCAACAGTCATGGAAGTTCAGTGACCATCAATATTGATATGTATGGCAGCGACTGGCTACCATAACATGCACTGTGACTTCATCAGCTCCCTGCAGTGGTTGTAGGTCAATGTTATACCTTAGACAACATATGGAGTTTCCGTCACAAGACAGGCAGTAGCAAGAAGACACAGCCATGATGCTGGCTAGTTCAACAAAACATAACAAAGGAGATGATCCAGGAAAACCCAAGAAGAAGAAAAAACCAAAAAATGGAAGAGAAACAATATAGAAAACTTTAGGAGAATCATGATGGAAGTATGTCTGAAGCACTTGAGACCAAGCCAGATTTTTAGCAGAGTCAGGTCAAGAAAGGAGAACCTTTTGTAAGGCTAAGCGAGCGGCCTCTTGCTCAGCATCTTTCTTCCGGCTAAAGGAGCCAGAAAGAAAGGTGCTGCCATCCGGCAGGTGCAGAGTGCATTCAAAAGTCGGTCTTTCCTCCTTGACCCCCGTAAAATCAAGCAGACCATCAGGAGAGACCACTGGTGCTGCCTGCTCTACCACAACTGCACGAGTCTCATACACACACCGCTTCCCTGTGTTTGCATAAACCTGGTGCAGCTTGGCCTTTGGTGTCGACATGATTTTCATGAATGTAGAACCAAAGCCAGCACTCCATGCTTGAACATTTGCAAAAGACGTTTTTGTTTGCATAGAAAGCTCTACATCAAAAGGAACTACGAGAATTTCAAGTTTTTCAAATTATGCATATTGAATGAAAGGTTGTTAAATTGTGTGGCCCCTTGATGCACTTATGGTACCAACGGAAAGCCTTTGATGAATTGAGAGAGTAATCGTTATAATATTTGGTTTGATTTTTGCCATTGAAAATTAATTACATCTTACAAAGCTGATTTTTTTCCAACCAATAGTTGCCTTTGCATCATATTGGCTTTGTTGGCCTTGCCTACCAACGCAAGGATATTGTGTGTAGACTCATTATAGAATATAGTAGCTTAAGGGATTTTGGCCCCTCGATAATAGATCTATTTTTATATGAGGATTTTTGAAAGATGATATTTTGGCTTGTGTTGAAACTTGAGATTAGTTATAGAGTTATAATATCTTGAAGGATTTTGGTATCTTTTAGAGGATTTTTTGAAGATTGTATTCTTGAATGGTGAAATATTTGAGTTTCCATAATTTTTCTTTTGCCTTAAGACATTTTTCAAGTAAATGGCAAGGCATAGTGTGACACACCCCTTGTTGTTGGTTCTTTCACAGCCCCAACCTTAATGCTTTTGAGTCATTGACATTTGAATTCACATTTATTTCACATTTCAACCATTTCAAATCAATCAATGCTTCCTTATCATATTGACCTTTTATGAGAAAAGGTCACACGAGCATGTGGGGATGAGAGTATGTCATGTTACGATTGATGTTGAAGTAAAAAATCTCCTACTCATTTTTTGTTAAAATTGCTTATTGTAATCATTGCCTTGTTGGTTTTATGTTTGCATACGCATGTCTATATTTGTCACCGCTTCTCATACTACAATTCAAAAATTTTGATTTTCCCACATAAATGGATCAAGCCATATTGAGTTCCAACAACCCATTTGTCAAGTAGAAGAAGAGAATCTTGACAAATTTGAGACCTTGAAAGCAAGAGTATTCACAACTTGATTGTTCTAAGGAAAATTATGACACACATGAGGTGATGATGCATGTTGGTCCACTCATGGCATGGTGTGTTTAGATTATGATCCTTGTTGACAAAAATTAAGGTTTTCTATACACCCAAGCAACAAGACTTGTAAATGGAAGAACAAACAAAGCAACCAAAATCCACATCAAAATCCCACACTACATTGATACAACAAAAGTGAAAAAAATGTCTTCTTGAAAAAAATAAATCATTTTCATTAACCATATTTTTCCCATGTGTATAGATTTACAACATGACATTATGTCAACATGGGCAAATAAGTTTTAGATCTTCTACAAGTAAATGAATTTATTTCCTAACCTCATTTCATATAATATGATATCAACATAGGCAAGTCAGTTTTAGATCTTTTATGAGTAAATGAATTTATTTCCAAACCTCATTTCATTAATCATATTTTTCATGTGTATAAATTTATAACATAACATTGTAGAAAAATAGGATCGTGCATATACATTTTAGAAGAAGATTGGTCTACATAGGTGAAGAAAATATAAACTAACTAACAACTTAAATACAAACAAGAAAGCCCATAACGGTGGTCACTTGAGATCAAGGTTGATGATGATTAAAGACTCTATTATGGTACCCATCAATGTTAATTAATGCATGCATTGAACATGATTTTTTGTAAAGATAAATCAAGAAATATTCTAAAAATCAATTTAAATGTTACTAATAAGTATACTAGCAATATTTAATAACTGAAGAAATGAAAAATAATTTTTTACACCCCTTCCTACTTTTGATTTACTAATCTAAATTAACAAATAGGCAAGAGTACATTGACTAAATAACTATGTGAGAAGATTTGCTCAAAGATCAAGCATGTTTATGTCGGTTTATAACTTTTTGAACTTGATAATTCCCAACAACTTTGTGAAAACATTAGCTTGTTGTTGTGCAGTCGGAGTGCAAATGATTTCAATTTCCCTTTGCGTTCACCTTTTTATATATATAATGATGTTGGATTTCTATGTGTTTCATTCACACATGGAAGACAGGGTTGTTCATAAGCTTGATTTTATTCTCATTATTATAATGTAGTTGTGTTGGTTCATCATCCAAAATTTTTAATTCTTTCAATAAAGTTTGAAGCCAAGTAATGTTTTTAGCACCATCCAAAAAGGATCTATATTATGTTTTAAAGTTATACAAAACAATTGTTGGTTGATGTTGGTTGGAACTAACATATGTCTAAGATAAAAGGATGTGACCAAGTTTGAAAAACATTCCAATAGTGGATCTTCAATTGTCAAGGTTATGTGCCCAATCTACATCTACCCATCATGTGAGTTTAAAACTTTCCTCACAAGGAAAAAAAATCCCAAACTCAATAGTGCTTTTAAAATATTGAAAAATATGTTTAGTTTCCTTCAAGTGAGATTCTTGATAATTGTTCATGAACTTGCTAACAACATGAGCATACAATATGCAATATCCAGTCATATGTGTGTGAGGAAAATAAAACTCCACACAAATTGTTGATAAAATGTGATGTCCACTAGTTCGAAGTTCATGTATGTTTGTAATTTAGTTCCTTTGTTCATGGGTGTGGCTATAGAATGACATTCTAACATACTAAATTTGCCTAATAACTTCCAAGCTTAATTTATTGCACCAATAGAATTCCATCCTCAAAGTAAATGGATTCTATTCCTATGTACAGATTCATAAAACCCATGTTTGTCATTTCATACTACTTGGTGAGTTCCTCTTCAAGGATGTTAAGCCTTTTGGTGTCATCTCCAATTAGAAACAAATCATCAACGTAGAAAATGAGTATCACATAATGTCCTCCTTCCATTAAAAAATATAAACTGTGGTTGAACTCATTTTGGGTTAGACCAAAAATACATAAAAAAATGTCAATCTTGGCGTACCATGCCTTTAATGTTTGCTTCAAACCATAAAGAGCCTTTAAGAAAAGGCAAACTTTGTGTTCCTTCCTTGGTTCTACAAACCCTTTTGGCTGCAACATGAAGATTTCCTTTTGAAGATCTCCATGAAAAAGTGTAATCTTCATTTCAAAATGCTTGATTTTCCATCCTTTTTTTTAAGCTAATGAAACCATTAAATGATTGTAGCCCATTTCACAACTAGAGCAAAAGTTTTTTCATAATCAATCCCCTTCTATTATTTAAAGTCATAAGCAATTAATCATGCTTTGAACTTTTCCACCACACCATTAACCTACTACTTAATCTTAAAAACCCACTTTGTAGTGATGGGTCATTTCCCAAAGGTAAATCCACATGCTTCCATGTTTGATTTTTGTGGATGGAATCGATCTCAAACTCCATTGCTTTCCTTTAATGTGGTTGATGAATTGCTCATTGTAATTGTTCGGTTATTCAAACTCCATGAGATAAATGTAATCCAATGAAAATTAAGGTGGCCTTTTTAAGCGGTTGGAAGTCCAAACACAAGTTGGTTAATCAATGTTTATGGTATGTTGTTCATCAAAATTTGTAGAGGCTTCAATACATTCTCCAAAACCTTCATGGTCAAAATCAAAACTTGAGTTTGGATGAAAATTTGATTTGGTGAGGACTTGGTTCGATGATACCACTTTGGACTAACTAGTAAAAACACGATGATCAAATGGAATGATGATCATGTCTTCTAATGCTTTGTGATCTTGTATGTTTGGTAAATTGAATACTAACCACATCTTTGGTGATGAGAATTTTCTTAGTTCTCATGTCAAAACATTGATCAACCTTGAATTAAACATTATACCCAATGAACATGCATTTTTTAACTCAACTTTCCAACTTGTCCCTTTGAACTTTGGGTGTCAAAATATACACCAAACATCCATACGCCTTCAAGTTGTCAACCTTGGGTTTCTTTCCAGTGTAAATCTCTTTTGGAATGCCCTCCAATGGACCTACTTGGATTGATGTTCATGAGGTAGGTGGTTCTATGATTTCTTTTGTCCACAAATAAGGTGGAGCATCGTTGTTTAGTGACATACTTCTTGCCTTGTCAAGAATAGTTCTATTATTGCACTCAACAATCTCGTTTTGGTGAGGAGTGTCCATAGTTGTAAATTGTCGTGCAATCCCATTTTGTTCATAGAATTGGATGAACTCCTTAAACATCTATTCTCCTCTACAATCTATGCATAATGTTTTGATTTTGAAATCCTTCAAGTTTCAAACCAAGGATTTGAATTTTGTAAATACTCCAAAGGTTTCACTCTTAGTCTTCATGAAGTACATCCAAATTTTTTTTTGTTATAATCATTTATAAATGTAATGAAGTAACAATAACTAACCAAAGAAGCATAAGGAAGAGGGCCAAAAACATCCAAGCAAATGAGTTGATTTGGTTTAGCACTTCCTTGTGTTATGTTTTGCTTAGGTTGTTCAACTTTGTGTTGTTTTCCACCCATACAAATTCCACAAATTTGTTTTGAGATTGGTAACTATGGCATCCAAGTAACCATTCTTATGGACAATGCATGCAAACTTTGATAATTGAAATGCCTAAACCTTTAATGCCACACAATGTTGTTATAGATTTTAATTTGTCATATTGAGCCATGGAAAAAGAATTTCTTGCCACCATATTTGTTAGAATAGTGTTGTTTCTAGCACTATTTAGTGTCACACTATATCTAGTGGTGTATATTGTAACCAAATAAAGGCAACTAACAATTGAGGTCCCAAATAAAACAAATAATTAATCAATGGAAGCCACTTGATATTGAATACCTTATGACCAGTCAATCACCAAGCACCAAGCTCTGATGCCATGTAGAAAAATTGGATCATGCATATATAATGCACAAGAAGATTGGTGTACCGGGTGAAGAAAAGATAAACAAACTAGCAACTTAAATACAAACTAGAAAACCCATAATCAATGGGTGATGATGGTGGTCACTTGTGATCAAGGTTGGTGATGACCAACAACTCTTTGTTACAATACTCATTAGTGTTAGTTGATGCATGCATTGAACATGATTTCATGCAAAAATAAATCAGGAAATGTTTTTTAAATCAATGTAGTGACTGGCGGCGACTAATAGATCAAGAAAGGCAATATAATTTTCTAATGACATTATGTCAACATGGGCAAATAAGTTCTCGATCTTCTACAAGTAAATGAATTTATTTCCAAACCTCATTTCAATAATCATATTTTTCCATGTGTATAAATTTACAACGTAACATTATGTCAACATGAGCAAGAAAGCTTTAGATCTTCTTCAAGTAAATGAATTCATTTCCAAACCTCATTTACATGTGTTTAGATTTACAGTGTAACATTATGTCGACAGAGACAAGTAAGTTTTTACATCTGCCAACCAAGTTACATGAATTTCCAAATCCAAGTTGTGACTGACTGTGGGTCTTACGAACTCACGTACTAGTGTGATAGTCTCACGGTAAAAATAAAATTTATGATCATTTCGAGGCATGTGAGGCTCCCGTAGCTCAGTTGGTTAGAGCATCGGTCTTATGAGCCGAAGGTCGTGGGTTCGAGCCCCCCCGGGAGCACCTTACTAGGTTTCTTTTCTTCGTCATGCTTTCGTTTTGCGGGTTTTAGGGTTTTTCTTTTCCTATTATGATTGTTCTGGATTTTAGGGTTTAGCGAGTCGGGGAATTTCAAGGTTTTTAGGGTTTTTGGGAAATCCTGTAATTTTCGTCATCTTGTTCAGGTTTTTGGGTTTCGCGGATTTTCGTTTCTCTGGCTATCGATCACATCGTTCTGGGCTTTAGGGTTTAGTGATTCCGGGACTTGCAGGGCTTTTAGGGTTTCAGGGATTTTTTGTTTGATTATTCCAAGTTTTAGGGTTTATTACTTCAGGGACTTGCAAGGTTCTTAGGGTTTTTTGTGATCTTTTGTTTGATCGTTCCAAGTTTTAGGGTTTAGCGTTTCCGGGCTTTGCGAGGCATCTGGAGAAAGCTTTTGAGGGTTTCGTTTTGTTCGTTCGAGAGACGAAGATCCGCAAGGAGTTTGACGATCGAAGCATTGTGTTTTTGCTGCAGAAAGAGAAGGAGGAATCGAGACGGAGGAGGCTGGGAAGGAATACAATTATGGTTTCGTGTTCTCTTCCAAACGAAATGGGGAGTGGAATCCAGTTTCTTCTGGGAAGCAGGTGCAGAATCCGAGGAGCAAAGAGTTGAGGGAAATTAGGATTAAGGACAGGAGGGAGAGAGGGTGGGAAGTGCAAGTTTGGTTTGTAGGAGGAACGTGAGAGCAGTGGGAGGAAGAAGAGACGGAGGCTAGCACGAGGAATGCGCTGTGCAGTGCAGTCATCGTCAGCACTAGGGATGGCGTGTCTGGCCCGCACGGTGTGCTCCCGTGCTTCCTGTCTCACTGTTTCCACCCCCATCCCTGAAGCGGTACCGAATCATCATCAATGTCATTTGCTGCAGCATACGTCCTGCTCTTCTTTCCGCGAAACCAAGTTGTGTTGTTCTCCTCGTCCTGATTCGGGGAGCGTCGTGTATAGCAGGTTGATGCTTCAGTACACTGATGTTAGCCTCAATGGGTTCAGATCGTCGTCACGGTTGTTTCCTGAAAGGGGTATGTACCGATTTCTTTCGACAGGGTTTGTCTCTAGGTTTTCAAGGAAACTTTTACAGGGACATTTTTTTACGAGTTCCCAAGGTTTCTACACTAGCACAGAATCAAATCCTTCTAGGAGGGCCTCGCAGCAAGGAGGAGGTGTAGTGGAATGCTCTAGTTCTCTCCTTTCAGAAGGGCAGTTTTCATCCCAGCGAAAAAGGTCCAGCGACAATGTGAATAAACTGGCATGCCCTGGATGTGGAATTTACATGCAAGACACGAATCCCAAGGCTCCAGGGTTTTTCAAAATGCCTGCTGCACTCGAGAAGCTGTCAAATGAAGAAGAAGAAGAAGAAGGAAGGTTTGATGATGATGAGGATGATGACTCTGAACTTGAAGATTATGAGCATGTTTCAGAAGAGAAAAGAAGGGAGATAACTGGAATGGGAGTCTCAGAGCAGTCTTTCTTGGAGCATGGTGATGAGGATGTTCATCTGCAAGACTCAGGATTGGAGCAATGGAATGAAGTTGGGGGAGTTAAACAAACAGCGCAAGATGCATGGCAAGGAATCCTTGGTTCAAGTAGACGTAACTTTGAAGAAGCAGAATCAGACATTAGAGATGAGGAGGATGAGGAGAAGCTTGTGGTGTGCGCTCGATGTCATGCACTCAGAAACTATGGGAAAGTGAAAGATGAAACCTTAGAGAATCTTCTTCCTGACTTTGATTTTGAACGAGTTGTAGGTGTGCGTCTCAAGAAAGCTTATGGGAGAAGGGCTGTTGTAGTTATGGTTGTTGATGGATGTGATTTTGATGGTTCCTTCCCTCGCAAAGTTGCAGCAGTGCTTGCAGAAACAGAACAAGAGATGGGCACTGCCTGGCAAGAGGGAAGATCTGGCAATGTTCCACGGTTGTTATTGGTAGTGAACAAGCTTGATCTTTTTCCTCATCAGGTTTCCCCAAACAGGTTAGAGCAATGGGTGCGGCGGAGATCTAAGGCTGGTGGTGCACCAAGGCTCACAGGGGTTCATCTTGTGAGTGCTTTTAAGGGCTGGGGAGTGGAAAATCTTGCTAGGCATTTACAGGAGCTTGCAGGACCACGTGGAGATGTATGGGTAGTAGGAGCTCAAAATGCAGGTAAATCGTCACTGATCAATTCTCTTGCCAAGGTTACAGCACAAGGGAATAAGAAAGCATTATCGCACCTTACTGAGGCACCTGTACCTGGCACCACTCTGGGGATTCTGAAGCTTGATAATATTTTGCCTGCAAAAGCAAGACTATTTGACACCCCAGGCCTATTGCACCCTCATCAGATCACAACACGGCTTACTCATGAAGAACAGAAGCTTGTACAAGTGCGCAAACAGCTCAGGCCTCGTACTTTTCGTGTGAAGGTCAGCTGCACTCATATTCTTAAATCTCCTGTTTGTTTTGAATGTAATAAAGTACATGTTACTGATGACAAATTGTGGAATTGCAATTTGGACAGAAAGGTTACACTGTGCACGTGGGAGGATTGTTGCGGTTGGATGTTGTTGAGACTCCTGCCGAAAGCATTTACATGACAGTATGGGCATCTGCTCAAATTCCTTGCCACATGGGTAAAGCTGAAGGTGCTGAGGAGCTTCTGGAGAAACATCTTGGTGAGCGCTTGAAGGTAAGCTTACCTTGATTTGTTCTTGTTCAGTGCCAGGCACTCTGAAACTGAAAGCAGCTGGTCAGATCATATCCTGCACTGTACTTGGTTTAATCTGCACCTATGATTGCTCTAAGGTGAATAATATCTTTGCAGAAACTAATGCTACTCAGACCATCCAAAAGTAATTCTGAGAAAACACCCTAGTACCAAAACCCTAGCACATGCTGCTAGCCACATCTGTGAGCACAATTATTTCATTTGGCAACTCACATGGCTACTTCTGATAACCCTTTGAATCCACACTTTGACCTATTGTAGTTGGGAGATCCTGACTCCAAAAATTTAGGGAGATGCAGAGTTTGCAAAGTCTTGTTTAGGGTGCAGGAGTAACCAGGATATATTAGGATTCTACTAGATATGATTGCATATTACTAAAGAGAATGGGTCAGTGTATTCTGCAGCCACCAATGGACAAGGAGCGAGTTGCTGAAATGGGGGAGTGGTTAGCAAGGAAGGTGACAGTGTCAGGGGATGCATGGGATGCCAGCAGTGTTGATCTGGCAGTGGCAGGTCTTGGCTGGATAGGCATTGGTGTAAAAGGCACAGCAGTGTTGCAAGCTTGGACATATGAGGGTGTCGCTGTGACGACTCATGAGGCAATGGTGTTTGATATGGCTAGGGAATTTGAAAAGCCAGGTTTCACTGCAATGAAATCTCCTGGTAAGGCCAAGAAGAAGTCAAGTGGTAAAGAGACAGCCAAAAATGATAGAGTCAAGGAAGTGGTCTGACCTGTTTCTTCCATGCAAGAATGGGACCCAATTTACCTCTGCCATCAACTGCAGAAAGGCAATTTCTCCACTAATAGGTGGATTGCCTCAGTCTGCTCATGTATTCTCAAATTTTATGCTGGTCAGATCAATCCTTGATAGAAATGTTAAGGCCTTTCTGCAAGTTCACTTCACAAATGCCAATAACACAAGTAAAATCTTTGGGTACATAATGTGCCCAATGTGTGCAGATTGGGCAACTTTTTATACAGAACGGGTACCTCAAGTTTTAGTACCTCAAGTTTAAACTTTCCTGACATCTTTGTGCAGCTCCTGTGTTTCTGGATTAATCATTTGCTGAAAGGGGGATGACCCATGAATGCAAGGGATGGTGTTGTGAACAATTTTTTTTAGGAATTTGTGTTTGTAGCTAAAGTGATCATTCATTGGAAAATGTAGAAAAAGTGTAAATCATGGCAAAATTTGGTTCTTAACCAAAAATGAAGTAAAAATCTTTAATCATCCTTCTATGTGTTTGGCCACACAATGAAAACCACGCATATGAATTCATATGGTGATTTTTAGTTTTTTTCCCTCACTTTTGTAAACTAAAAACCTCCAAAATCAATTTTTAATTTTCTTAACTTTTAATTTTGGCAATATATTGCCCCCAAAAAAAGGGCTTGTTGTGAATAAATAATGGACACATGTAAAAAAATGATTATTAATAATGAAAATGGAAAGCTCAATGTTAATTTCTCCTCCATAACCATCCTTTGTGAGAGTCTAACAATGCCTTGATTGGTTGTCAAGTCATGAGTTACAACTCATAATCTTTGGCTTCCATCTCATTAGCAACCTATTAGTTAGCACAAACGTAACCTTGGGCTCTCATTGGCCCAATGATTACCTAATTCTTTGTTGCTTGTATGAAAATTTCATAGCCATTATATGTGGGGATGAAAAGAAAGCAACTTGGTTATCATGAGGGAGTTAAATTTGGTAATTGGCTTGAACACACTAGTTACCTTATAATGAATAGTCTTAACATTCATACTATTCATGGTGACATGCATACTCATGTGTCGGTTACCTGATCCATCACTAGTTCTACAACATAATCATATATTGTCATGGGGTTGGTTAAAGCAAGTTTACATTCATTTTTCATCATTACTTTTGTTGTCAAAATGGAAGTTATATTTTAAAATTGAAATGTGGTGATAAAACACATATTTAAAAGCATTGGTTTAATTCCCATCAAGAGAAATATGCATATGAACAATCTTACTAAGCATCATTATAAGTAATTTAAGGGTTTTGTCATTGATTAGGTTTGTTTATGGGATGCCACATAAACCTAAAGTTCAACATTTTGGATGTCAACATACTAACAAGCCATACTAGGGAAAAGTTTTACAATGCAAAGGAAAGAAACTAGGACAATTTGGACAAAATGTGTGGAGGAGATTGCAAAAGCAACATGTGGTTTTCCAAGGTGATGGAGATAAAGTCAAAAAT
>Ga0209208_10001921_pt1 | contig 29759 bp, 26 predicted proteins | sample S1TSphfallax_3_FD_187694 | JGI IMG/M metagenome (GOLD analysis project Ga0209208, IMG submission 187694) | Host-associated microbial communities from peat moss isolated from Minnesota, USA - S1T2_Fd - Sphagnum fallax MG (SPAdes) (version 2) | ecosystem: Host-associated > Plants > Peat moss >...
AAAATTTGGAAGTTTTAAATTGGAAAAATTGTTTGGTGGCTACTAGAGAACAAGCCTTTAGGGTGAAATCATACTAAAAGGAGCTAGGGGCGCCCTTTTTTTTGTCCTTTGCGAAGATGGGGGTGGGCCCAAGAAATATGTGGCATGTAGCTATTGGTTTATGGTGAAAATTGAAACTAGATGAAGATAGTTCAATTTTTCAAACTATTTCTCTTTTGCATGCCTATTTTACCCTACAATAGTACCTAGGGTTTCTTTGTCACATGTTGACCATGGGTGGATGTTGTTGAATGGTGACCTTTTCAAGTTTTGGATATCAATAGATTGAAATTTTAGAGCATAACCCATGGTTGAAACTAAATGTGTGTGATCATGCCAAAAAAACATCAAGTTGATGTAAATATGTAAAAACATGTAGTTGTAATATCCTCAACTACATATTAATTAAAAGCATAAACTTAATTGTATATACACAATTACTTTAGGTAAAATATTAGAAAACCTAATTATGATTTAAAATGATACAATTTAAAATTCAAATGGTAAAAAATAATGGCAAGGATTATGTAATCAAATTATCTTGGCTTTCCTCCTAAAACCCAAAAAGAATTTGGATTTTTTAATGTGTATTAGAAAAAACCTTACTTCCAACCAAGATGTTATAAACATTATAAAACATGGATGCAATATTTTAATCTACAAAGTAAACAATTTCATACAAATGTTTAAATAACATTAATCTTAATTTTGATGAAAAATATTTACATCCACCCTAAAAAATGTATACATGACAACCAATGGAACCTTAATCCTCATCTAAAAACTAAATAATTTCATATAAATGCCCAAAAAAACCTAAATTTAATTTTGATAAAAAAAATTTGCATTCACTTTAAATTATGTGGACACTACAACCTGATCATTGTATAATATTAAATCTAAAACTATGCAATACTATGCAAATGAACTTTAAATTGTTGTACTCAAACCATTTATGCAACAATAATTCCCTACAATGACCTTATTTTAAATAACACTAAAAGAATTTATTGCATAATTTTAATGGGGGAATATAACAAGTTTTTACAACTAAATTTTAAATTTAAATTTGGATTTATTTTGGCATAAACCTTAAATTTTGTAAAGACTATAAAAGTACATTCACAAAATAAGGAACCAAAGGTGCACCCTTAATAAGGACTTCGACAATTGCTTATTCTGAAAGATTCTAAGTATATAATAAGAATATTCCATTTGTAAGTTGCAAAAAGTTATAAGAAACTTCTTTTGATTCAAAAATATGTTACATTATACTTTTATATGAATGTGTTTTAAAAGTCTTTCCAAAATTATGTCATTTTCAAGTCTTTTAAAAATCATTTATGAGTTTTTTCAAGTAGTAAAGGCATTGTAAAACATTGGTTACAGTGATTAATCAATGTTTTTGAGAATTCATATTTCATTATATTCATTTCAAATTATTGCACAACTACATTCTCCTTTCCTTTAATACATTCCAACATTATCTTCCAAACACAAAAATAATGCAAGTTCTTTCTATATATATGAACAAAATATAAGTTGCTAACAAAAAAGTTATCTTAAACCCTAAAACATTTAATGAAAAAAATGTTGGGCTGATTTCCCTAAACCCTAAACCCAATGTCCCCCTTTATTATTTGAAGCATATAATATTAAACATTTTATTTGTACTTTATGTTTTAATGCAAATCATAGAAAGTGAAAAGTGGGAAGACATTCTTAACTATCAAAAAACCACGAATGGATGAACAATATTTGCATACTTACTTACCAAAAAGATTATGTTCACATTCAAATGCAATATCACTTAAAATATATATATAGGTATTGCAAATGTGTCATTTTCATAATGAGGAAATACATTTAAAGATGAAAGTAATGTAATATTAACATGTTTTGGGTTGGAGATGTAGGTATTACATTTGACAAATTCTATGTTTAACCTTAAACCATTAACAATAGAAATTCAAGACTTTGCAATACCTGCATATTTAAACTAGCCATGCATTAATTTGCCCCTTAAGGTTTAAATCATGTTAATAATGACCTTCAATTTTCATTTATGAAAATATTGCTCAAATGTTTTATTATGGCCATAAAATGTGGTCACTTTAAGATGCATGTATTGTTCATTAGGTTTTATTGTTAATTAATGGAATCTATTTTCAATGTATGGGGTAATTGTGTGCAATATGGCATAATAGGATGAAGGCCCAAATTTTAAAATTAAAAAAATTAGATTTAAAAAATTAAAAAAATGGATTGATACAAAATTGTTCAAGTGATCACATTACAAACATGATGGTTACATGCAAAAAGATATCATCACAGTTAAGCTACAATGGTTCAATACAAAAAATGTGTGTACATGCATTAAAACTTCACTATAAGTTTTGTTACAATGGCCAATACTATGATATATTTATGATGAATCAATTAAGGAGGATGAATCAAACGTGATACCCATAGTCACATTATAATTTGCTACAACTGCTATGGTTTTTGTGACATGATGATGAGTGAACAATTAACAATGCTCAAGTGCAAGTCAAATTGTATCAGCCACAAAAACTTCCTTTGTTGTGCTTCAAAACCTAGCTTAATCCAAAAAAATCGTGCCCATGCACTTTGTGAGATGAACCCCGCTGCCCCATGCCAAAATGTCAATGATGCTCAACAACATGTCGGATGCTAAACGTACCAACAAAGGTAGCCGTACCTCTTGCATTTATTACATTTAGGTTTGAAATTTATCCCACTCAAATTCCACTTTCTTTTTTATTCAATCAAAGGCCTTTTTGTCATTTTGTTTTTGTTTTGCATGTGAATTGTCAAATATGAACATCCATAAAAATGTAGTCTTGTTGTTTAAGACCCTTGAAATGAGTATATGGACACCTAAATCTACCAAATTACATCCGAAAGCCATGTGTTTGGTCCAAGTGTTTAGGAAGCAACCATTTGGCCACATAAGAATTAATGCATGTATTCACCTCGCAACACCATCTTCAGCCTTCATGAACCCATTCATTCTCCTCCATTACATCCCCACATTCATTTTACATTGGTAGAAAAACCTCTTAAGGCACAATATTTAAGTCTGAAATTGAATCTATAAGAAAATCCAACATGTTTAATGTAAGCATGATGTGGGTATTACACCCACGTCAACCACCACAATATCAACATGATGAAGATATTGCATATCAAAACCCTATGCTAATATAAATGAGATAATCATATTCTAATGTATGGGTATTTCTCTAATAAAAATTGAAAAAAAAACTCACCCCCACTCTTGTATGGAGATTAAAGATGGGTTGTGCTAGGACCATAAGCAAATTGAAAATGCATTTTCAATAATTTGGTGACATAACAAGTGAAAAAACCTAGGCTATGTATAATAAAATTACTTGTTTTTCAATTGTATTTAGCACCTTTTAAACCTTTGGCGCATTTTGTGCATGTCTTTTTTTTAAGAACCCTCCTAAAACAAATATATATATTCATTTAAGATTTTTAAAATACACAAATTATTTTCTTGATTCATTTTTTAAGAAATTTATTTTTCTTCTCATTTTTTGGAACAAGGCAAAATGAAGAAGAAAATGATGACAAGCAATGTTCATCATCATCATTTAGAGTCAACCAACAACAAAAGGAAGATGATGAGAAGGGTGTACAACCTTGATTGTTTTCTGTAGCATCAAGGCAACATGAAGAGGAAAACAATGATAAACAACGCAACTACTCTTCTTCATCTACAATGTCAACGCAACATGAAGAGGGAGATGATGATAATAAACAATTGTGTTATTCATCGTCATTTGTAACATCAAGGCAACACAAAAGGAAGATGACAACAAATAGTTGTTCGTCATTTTTTTGTAGCACAATAACACGAAGAAGACAACAAGTAACTACACATGACAAACAATGTAATTACTTGTTGTCATCTTTTATACCAAGGTAACATGAAAAAAAAGACAGTGACGAACAACACAACTACTATTTGTTTGCAACATTAGGGCAATATGCAAAGAAGACAATGACAAGTAGTTGTTTATTGTCGTTTTTTATAGTGCAACTGCTCATCATCATCTTTTGTACCATGACAACACAAAACGAGACTCAACAATGAATAGCTACTCATCATTGTTTTTTTTACCAAGGCAACATGAAGGGAAGATGACAACAACTTGCTTGTTGTTATCTTTTATAACACAATGCAAAGTTTTTTAAAAATTAAAATTAACAAAAGGGTCTAAGGTGCAAAGTTTACTTGGAGATGAACCTAGAGACGTAGGCAATGGCGTGATGGACCTCACACTGAAATGAACGATGGTAATAGAAATGGAACTATGAACATTGCTCTTGGAAACACTTGATGTTGGAATGTTGAACCCACCAACAATGTAAGAAAGGGAAAAAGAAGAGGGATTGTAGGCCCTAAATGGGGTTGGAAGGTTTGTAAAACAAGTTTGATAAGGTTAAAAAAAAGGATTTTAAAAAAAAAAACCCACCCAAAATGAAATTGTTATTGGTGGTTGGCCTTGATAGATGAATTGCCTTCCATCCAAAACAAACCGGTGTAGTCACAAGGGTGGGTTCACTCAAGCCCATTTGCAAGAACTCTTGTGTGAAATCAATTGCATGGTTGAATTGTAAGTGCAAATTGCCCTTCATATCTCATTAAAAGCTTTGTCATCAATGTTAACATTTTAAAACAAAGTGATTGAACCTTGAAAACGTGGCAAATTAGATAAATGGTTTCAACAAACTTTTAAATGGGTCTCAAAACATGTCACAAAATCTCAAGTCAAATTATCCTTTTGAAGTGAGAAATCACATTGGTGTACCAAGAATGAAGATCAATGTGACATGACTAATTGGTTAGAAAATTGAAATCATCCCAACCCATTCAAAGTCCTCTCCAAAACCTAATTTTCGAAAAATACTAGACAACCATGCATATATATGACACAATATTTTTATTATCTACATCATCGATGGATTTGGATTCGCTACAATTGTAGTCAAACACATCATTTCAATCTATCCACAAAGTACAAACTTATGCACTACAAACAAAATTTTTGCATCATTTGTCTTATATATGGTGATCATACCCACACGAAACAATTGGACATGGGCACCATCTCTTCTTTGTGTTAGTTAACTCAAACAAAATGTACATGAACCTTTGGCCTCATACAACTCTTTTTAGCAGACCAAACTAAATAAAATAGTTGGTTGTTGGCAAGTAAGCTACAAAAACTGTGTCATCAAGTTGGTTGAAAATCTGCAAATGATGAGAAACATTTACAGCGAAGCTTAACAATTCAATGTAAAACTATTTCAACATTCTTTGTCAAGCACAAAATTTCAAGCATATTATTTCAATGAAATCTCAAAACCCACAATACAATGGGAGGGTTGGAAATTTGAAAAAACCCCACATGAACCGCTCACTCCTTATACACTATAGACATGTGATTAAGAAATTTTGATGTCAAACACTTGATGCCAAAAGACTTTGTAAAGATCCAAGATGAACAAACATATACCAATACACCTGATTACTGGTGAAGGTTTTGCTCTTATTTTGCGTCATGATCAAAGTTTGCCAATAGATCACCAACCATGTGGTGCGGTTTGGAAACTTACCTAAACCCCAAACCTTGCAGAGTGTCTCTCACATTGCTTTTCTCTAGACTTGTGTTGTTGATTTCTTTGTACACTGCTGGAGATCTAACGTGAAGATCAAATGGAATCCTCTTTCCCCTACTTTGAAATCTCTTCTGTGGACTCTGTGTTGTTTGAAAACATGAAGATCGGAACAAAAAAAATAAAATTGTTTGAAGCTCTGTTTCGATCTCCATGTCTCTTCTATATCGTACACCCAATTTGATATGTAAGAGGTTTATCTCTTGAAGCTTCACAGACTTATGGTGTAATAGTAGGCAAAGCTGCAAAGAAAACGAACGTGATTCCAGTCTTCGAGAATGAACAGACAGATTGCTGGCAGAAAATACACAGAAAGTATCCGCAAAAGAAACAAAGAAGCTTCATCCTCAAAGAAATGGAAGTGATTGCTTGTTGTTGTTCTCTGATTGCAGGAAAATCTACAAGCAAGAGAACCTGATTCCAGTCTCTGAGAAAGAACAGACAGATTGCTGACATTATTCACCAAAGAAATCTCTGCAAAGAAGCATCATCCTCAAACAGATGGAAGTAATTGCTTGTTGCTCCTGATTGCATTGCAGGAAAATGTACAAGCAATCATCAATGAAGCAATTGCAGATTGTCCTGAAATCAGGAACCACAAGCGATTACTTGCATTTCTCTAAATCTTGCAAGCGCACACAACAACGACAACAACAACTCGTGTGCTGCTGCTGTTCGGGGGTGTCCCATTAGAGTTAGGGTTAGGGTTTTACGAGCTGCATAGAGCAAATAGCAGAAGAAAAAAAGGTTCTTTGGGAGATTGGTTTGTCCGTTGCCGAAGAGGGAGAGCGTTTGAGTCATCGGGTGTGCTTGGCTTAGCGATGGCGGTGTTCACGTTTGTGGTGAAGTGCACTTCTGGTACATGGACGGCCAAGCAGACTGGAGGTCAGTCTAGTCTGGAAGACAGCGCCAGTAACACCTGGGAGTTACAACGGAAGCTCACCAACTTGGCGTTGACGGCCGCAGGCTCCGGCGTTGTGTCTTCCTCCTTCTCTTTCGTCACTCCCAGTTCGGCTGTTGCTCAGGTATCTCCTTCGTCTTTTGATCGAAGAGACTCTCTTCTTTTGTTTTAGTTCAGGGTTTTCATTTGCATCGTAGGTGATGCAGGAGGAGTATGTAGGTTTCTAGAGGCTGGTGGTGATGGAATTCGTTGTTTTTGTTGGTGTTGGTAATGCTGCATTCAGGTCATAGTTGGTGGCGGAGCAGGCGGAGCTGTGTTTTCTGGTGGTGCCACAGCACCCTCAGCTGCTGCTGGTGCAGCCGCCGCAGCTGCTGAAGAAAAGATTGAGGAGAAGAAAGAAGAGAAAGAGGAGAGTGACGACGACATGGGCTTCTCTCTCTTTGATTAGAAAACCTAGTTTTTTTTCTTGCCTTAATGTATCTTTCAGACCCGTCCACTGTCAAGAAACCAGGTTCTTGCATGTGTCTTTCTTTGCTCAGGACGAATGCTCTCATCTTCCGGAGGATCCAGTATGCTTCTGATCACGTTTCTGAGTGGACAAATGTGGAGAAAAATGTATGATTCATCATCACTACTGAAATTTTTTTGAGAAGTTTTAGCAGATTTTGCAGTGATGACATTGTGATTGTTCTGAATTCTGCAACAAATCCTTTTGTTTTCTCATGGGTCCCAGAAGAAGTCTGCCAGTGCATCTGCAGCTTGTGGTTACATGAAACTGAGTTGATTGGTAACACTGTGATTGTTCTGAATTCTGAAACAAATCCTTTAGTTTTCTTTTGGATCCCAGAAGAAGTCTCCCAGTGTATTGGTTCCAGCTTGTGGTTATGTGAAACTGAGTGGATTGGTGACATTGCGATTGTTTCTGATTTCTGCAGCAAATCCTTTTGTTTGTGCACAGATTGCAGAAGAAGTCTGCCAGTGCATCTGCAGCTTGTGGTTGCATGAACTGGTGCCTATCACCAAACACACTTTCTCCAAGCTGCAAAAGCCATATAATACGATTCACGCCACCACCTAGGCCTGCTATAGTAGATATATCAACAGCAATTACAGAAGTGTAGAAACTTTTTTAAGCATTATAAAATCTGGGTGTGTAATAATTACACAAGAGGATGTTGTGATTATAGCAGCATCATAGAAAGTCATTGAAATGGGAGTCCAGTTTTGTGGTGCAGACACTTCCCCTTGGAGAGTTGCAACTGGGCTGGAAATCTTAAGGTAATTAATGTTGGAACATTTCACAAGTGACGGATGTTTTTAGAGAATCTATAAAGAATACATGTTCCCATAAAAAGTGACGTTTGTCAGTTTTTAGCGATTGCAGGTGACATGTAGAGTTGTGAGGTGACTCTGAGCATAGTTCATGTAACAAATGTAATGGAAAGCTGCTCTTGGCCGTGAGCCCTGTCAGGTGAGGTGATTGTGAGCACAGTTAGATGGAACAAATGTAATGGAAAGCTGCTCTTGGCCATGACCCCTGTTAGATGTCAGATGGAACAAGTGTAATGGAAAGCTGCTCTTGGCCGTGAGCCCTGCTAGATGTTTGGTGGAACAAATGTAATGGAAAGCAGAAGCAGAATCTCTCATCACAATGGAAAGAGGCCGTAGGTGGGCATGCTTGTGAAGCAAATGAAATTTTTGATTAAACAAAATAAAATGTACTAAGTGAAAGACGAACTTGTTTGACAAAAACTCCGGCAGCTAGTTGATTAGTCGAGGGGTTGCATGTCTTGAGGACAATTTCCATGAAGACCCAAAGTTTCTCAATTGGGGATTTTTCTTTGATTCTTGTTGGCGATGGCAGTGCGCCATGGACTCGCTCTTGAGTCGCAATGCCGCTGCTGCTTAGGACGTATGACGAGTGGTAGCGGCCACAAAGCGCTAGCCTCCTCTTCTTCTTCTTCTTTTTCTTCTTCTTCGGGTGGAGAGGTTGGAGCAAGCGCGGCGGCAAGCAAAAGAGAAACTCTTTGGCAGGAATTCTTTTCGGATCCTTCGCAGTGATGGGATGGTAGGTCGGAGAAGGTGAATCCAAGGTACCCGGATTTCAAGCATAAGAAGATGGTGGAAGCGCTCTGGCTTGTCGACAACCGGAACCCGTCGTGGGTGGTAGCGGAACTGGCTGCAGTAGCACCAAGGACTATACAATTGGACACCTTTTCATGGAATAGAAAGCTTGCAAGGTACGTCAAGACTGGGCAACATGAAAAGACGTTGGAGCTTTTCCAACACATGCAGCAGCAAAAAGGAACGAGTCCTTCACTTTTGTTCAGGTGCTCAATTCATGTGCTAGTTTAGGAGCACTAGAACAAGGCAGGCGTGTACATGCACAGATTGTCGCCAATGGTTGTGAGGCTAATGTCTTTGTGGGGAGTAGACTGGTTGACATGTATGCCAGATGTGGGTGCATGGAGGATGCTTGCAGAGTGTTCACTCACATACCTTCACGTGGTGTGGTCACTTGGAATGCAATGATATTTGGACATGTGAAAAGTGGGCAAGGCACTGGAACTATTTCAACAAATGCAACAGGAAGAAGGTGTGCAGCCAGACCCTGTCTCTTTTGTGGGGGTGCTGAATGCATGTGCCAGTGTAGTTGCACTCAAATAAGGTAGATGTGCCCATGAACAGATCGTTCAAAGCCGATGTGAATCAGATGTTTTTGTGGGGAGTAGCCTGGTGGACATGTATGCAAAATGTGGAAGCATGGAAGATGCTGCGAGAGTGTTCGACAAGATGCCATCAAGAAATGTGGTATTGTGGAATATGATGATATCAGGACATGTGAAATGCGGGCAAGGGCATAAGGCACTGGAACTATTTGGACAAATGCAGCAGGAACATGTGCAGCCAGACCCTGTCACTTTAGTTGCAGTGCTGAATGCATGTGCAAGTGTAGCTGCACTTGGAAGAGGGCAGGTCTGCTCATGAGCAAATCATTCACAGCAGGTGGGACTCAGATGTCTATTTGGATAGTAGCCTGGTTGACATGTGGGAGTATGGAGGATGCTTGCAGGGTGTTCAATAAGATGCCTTCATGTGATGCAGTCACTTGGAATGTGATGATATCAGGACTTGTGAAATGTGGGCAAGGGCAGAAGGTACTGGGACTATTTCAACAAATGCAGCAGGAAGGGGTGCAGCCAGATCCTGTCACTTTAGTGGGGGTGCTCAATGCATGTGCAAAATGTGGGAGCACGGAAGATGCTTGCAGAGTGTTCAATCAAATGCCTTCATGTGATGTGGTCATTTGGAATGTGATGATATTTGGACACGTGAAATGTGGGCAGGGGCAGAAGGCACTGGAACTCTTTCAACAAATGCAACAGGGAATGTGTGGAGCCAGATTCTGTCACGTTAGTGGGGGTGCTGAATGCATGCGCAAGTATAGCTGCACTTGAAGAGGGCAGGTGTGCACATGAGCAGATTGTTGAAAGAGGTTGGGATTCAGATGTCTTTATTGGGAATTGTTTGGTAGATATGTATGTGAAGTGTGGGAGCACGGAGGATGCTTCTCGAGTGTTCAATAAGATACCTTCACACAATGTGGTCACTTGGAACATGATGTTATTTGGACATGTGAAATGTGGGGAAAGGGAGAGGGCACTGGAACCATTTCAACAAATGCAACAGGAAGGGGTGCAGCCAGACCCTGTCACTTTTGTGGGGGTGCTGAATGCATGTGCAGTTACACTTGAAGAGGGCAGGTGTGCTCATGAGCAGATCATTCGAAGTGGTTTTGAATCAGATAGTTTTGTGGGGAGTAGCCTGGTCAATATTTATGTGAAATGTGGGAGCATAGAGGATGCTCGGAGTGTGTTCAACAAGATGCCCTCACGAAATGTGGTATCATGGAATGCCATGCTTGAAGGATTTGCCATGCATCAGCATGGCAACAAAGCTCTTGATCAATTCGAATGGATGTGCCAAGAAGGTGTAGAGCCAGATGATATCACTTTTATTTCTCTTCTATCAGCCTGTAGCCATGCTGGTCTGGTTGATGAAGGCATGTGCTATTATGATTCCATGAACAAAATTTACATCACCTTTTCATGTTTCATTGTGTCACAATTGCAAGAAACTGGCGATTGCATTTGGGCATGTCAGCACAGCTCCTGGTGCGCCACTCTGCATAATCAAAGAATCTGCAGGTTTTTATTGACTGCCACAATTACTTCCATGAAGTTCATATTGAAAATAGTTGGAAGAGAAATCATAGCTGGCACCGCATTCATCACTTTGAGGATGGGGTTTGCTTTACATGGATATTAGTGATGGCAATAAGATATTAAACTCTCTCTGTCTCTGGTCTTTTTCCCTCACAGTGGCTGATCTGCAGGGGTTTCAGGTGTTACAAATTGGGTGGCAGTTGTCAATGGCAAACACAGGTTTTATATCCATTCATCAATATCTAGATTTCCTTGCTGACTTTCTCAAAAGTTTGTTTGCAGTAGAGGAGCGCACTGGCCATGATGGAGCCAGTGTCTGTTTTCTTTGGTGAAATTTCACCAAATTTCTACCTGAAAAATATAATTTCGACCTATGCAAAGGATTTTTCATGGAAAAAATGGATTAAATTCACCAGATTTCAAAGAAAAACAAATCCAAATTGGCAGGCTTTTATGATAAATTCCAGTAGGTAGTCAAGAATGTAGAAGGATTCCAGTTTAAGAATGAACAGGAAGTGAAAATGACAAGAACAACCACGATTGTGTGGTGGCATGGCAGTGAAATTTAGGTTTAAAGGCCATACTGCTGGGTGACACTTCCCAATACAACATGTTGGCATACCTCTTGCAGAATTTCTCCACTGCTCAATGGATTATTTTTGATAATTGGGTGGTTGCAATTCTGTGAGCTTTCCTGGACACCATGCTAGTTTTTCAAAAAAATAGTTTGCCTCAAATGTTTGTCATGTAGCTACTGCTTTCTTTGGATGCATGCTGCAGTCTTGTGCGGATGGAATGGTTCCCAAGAATATGGTACATGAGCAATTAGATCAATGTCAGGTGTTTGGGTAACCTGACAGTTGAACTTACCAAACAATTTATTTGTGTGGGGAAGAAGAGGCTGGATTATTTCACACATTTTAGCCAGCTTGCTGAGCTTCACCATTAGGTTGTACTTGGTGACAAGGTAGGCCGTGCAGTGCTTGTATTGCTTGTAGAGTTGTTCTCAGTCTGTAACACCCAGCAGATACAATCATGGTGCTTGAACCCTTGTTGGTGATGAGAGTGCCCTGGGCATTCCATGGGGCCATCTGACACGGAAACAGGAGAGAGCTGCCATTATGCGGTGTAATGAACATGCGATCTATTTCATTCATCTGAACAGATTTTCACCCATCTTTTTCTTTCTTCATCAACAAAAAAAATCAGAGCAAGAATCTTGCACATGGTAAAAATTCTTCTGCTGCAAAAGATGCTTGGCAAATATTCTGCGTGGTATAGGGGATATTCTGAAACCGCTTAATTCAGAATATGGTAAAGTGGCTCCCAGGTGGGGAGCAAGGGACCTACGGACCTCCAACTAGAAAGGAAAAAACTTGCCCATTCTTTACATAACAAGCAAATGGGCTTTTGAATATGCAGGCCACCTGTCCAAAGGTCTTTAATCTTGCACCTCCTGCCCCTTTCTGGCCATCCTTTATTCAGGCAACAAGTTTCTACTTTCTATAACGCTACAAAACTAAAAAGATTCTACTACCATACCCTCCATTCATAATTGGCAGATTCTGTTGAAATGTCTTGATTTTTTCCCTCCTTAATTTAGGCAATGAGTTTCCAGTTTCTGCCATTTTACAAAAATGCAAACATCCTACTACCCATAAAGGAAGAAAGGGTGTTCCTCTTGTTTGTTGGCTCTGTTCATAGGGAAGAACAGACTGCATTGGTTAAGGATTTGGGCATAAAGTTTCAGCTGGAATGAACTCAACTTGTGAGTGACATCTGTGGTACTATGTGTGCATGTGAAGGATGAGCATGTTCCACAGAAGTGTACACATCTAAATGTGAAGTAATGACACAAGATTTTCTTCAAAAATACTTTTCTGCTTCACACACAATAAATGGGCACAGACAATATGAATTTTATTTATCAAATTATTGAATTTCAGCTCTCTGGTCACATCTTTTTTTGTTTCTCACAGTGTTTGAGACCTTCAATTGGAATTGCAGAGAAATATGGTATGAACACTTGTACTTTGATCTTTTTGGATCCTGTCAAGCTCTCAGGATCAACTACCAACTTGCAAGAGAGTCAAAACCTGAAAGTGAGTCTTCTCCAGATGACAACAACAGACACAAGCAAGAAACCCACAAAACAAAAGTTTCCAAATTCTTGATCCAGTTCCATGAAATGGTCCATGCAATCTAACACAAAATCAAATTCATCACCCATTGAAAAAATGTTGATCTAAGATCCGCACGAGATTTCTCAAAAGACTTGTAAAATTCTAAGACTTTCAAGCATTTATAGTAGACAGGCAAGAAGACACTTAAAACCTGAATGAAAATGGGCAAATCTCAAGGCAGGATTTCTAGTGTGAAATGATCCAGATCCTTGACTTATAAGACCTTTACAACCTGTAAGAGATTTGCTCTCTCTACGATAATTAAGAACAACTTTTGCAACAAATGGTGAAAAAGGGGCTTAAATACAGAAGCCAAGCAATACAGAGGTTTAGCAAACTCATTACTACAGAGTTAATCAAAAGAATATCACATACTTCTCAACTCAAAGCTGAGAAAATGTCATTGAGCAATCAATAGACACAACATCTTGATTGTTGTACTTAATCAAGCTTACTGTATTACATTTTCTGTTTCTGATTAGTGTAATTGGGTGTAAATAAATTGATGATTTGGTAATAATAAAAACCTGGCGCATGGTTTAGGGTTTATGAGCTGAAGAAATTATTAGCCTGGAGCAGTTGATCAAGGAAACATGGAGTTTTGCAGGAGCTGATACAATCCGGTTGTTGTGTGCTGCAAAAGTCAGTGATCAAATCAGTGTGCGTCCCTTTTTGTTGCTCCAGTACTTGAGAATGAAAATGACAAAGGTGCGGGATTGGACTATGGCATGCCATTGCTTGCAGACACAGCTTGCACACACCACTGCCTTCACTGGCATCCTTGCAAAGATGAGCTCCACCACCTCTACACTCAGCATTCCCCAGTAATACTGTCCCTGAAGATGATGCTCATCACTGGCAGCATCACTGAGTTCAGTAATTCCCATATAAGACTTGCTGTTTGATCCCTCCTCATGCTCATGATCATTGAGCTCCATATCCAATATTGCCCCTGTTTGTTACTATCACAGATCACCACACCCAACAGATTGCACTGGATCATATTATCACACTGCACATTCATCTACATGATGTCTATTTATGTTGCTCCTCCAAATGCAAAAAAAACACACCGATGAGCTTCACTCGAATCATCCCTCAGCTTCAAAACATTGATATCAAGTTTTGCACCTTTTACCTCTGATCCCCTGTAGAAAAGACTTCTCAATCTTCCTGGAGCAGATGTATAATTAAGAGAGCTCAAATCTTCAAAAGGAATTCAACACAAGCAAGAGAGAGAGAGAAAGAAAAGGGGAGTACATTGCAGAACCAGATCACACCCACACCAGCCCACTTCTCTTTTGTCTGTCTGTCTCTTCTCTTCTCTTCTCTTCTCTTCTCTCGGTGTATCTCTCTCTGTGGACAAGTAACAATCTGTGGAAGGGGATAACAAAGAGGAATTCAACACCAAGGTGAACAGAACTTGATCTGAGAAATTGTCTGAAAAAATTGAAACTCGATTTTACAAGGAAACTAGAGAACCTTGATCTGAGACAAACCCCTTTTTTTCCTTTTTTCTTTCTTTCTTTTGTTGGGTGTGTGCTGATGATTCTGACAAGACATCTAGGTCACTCACTGGGTGTTTGAGATTGAGAGCTCAATTGGTGGAGCTACTTACAAGTTGAAGTAGAAGAGAAGCAATTGGGAGAAGTGTGGAGAAACAAACAAACAAACAAACAAATAAACAAACAAAAAGGATTCTAGTTGTTGTAGTAGGTGTAGCCTAGTAAAACTACCACAAACAAAAGAAAGCAAAAACCTAGTTGTAGTACTTGGAGTGCTCATCCTGCTTGTGCACCATTAATGGCAAATACCCATTTATAATAATAATGAGATTTTAGCAGCAACAACAACAACAACAACTGCTTGTTTTGTTTTGTAAAGTTAGCTGGGGCCCCCCACCCAGTGCTCACCTCCTCTCTATCCCCCAACACAATCTTCATCCTCATCATCATCATCTTCATCATCCTCATCATCTTTTCCTATTCAAGATTGGATTCAATTTTTTTTTCCAACTTCCAATTCTTCAAGATTGGATCTTCAATGAAGGGGAGCTGGCTTGTGGTAGCAGCAACTTGTCAAATTTGGGTACCTTATTAACTAACTGAACATGGAACTAGCTATCTTGCACTTGCATCAATCCATCTTTCTTTTTTTTCTTTCTTTCTTTCTTCCTTTCTTTTTTTAAGTGGCAGGGTAGCAACAAAACCCACTTCCAAGTTTGCCTCAAATTTCAATACCTAGTGGTGGTGCTCATTTTGGCTGCTCAAAAAAAATTCAAATTAAATTCAATTAAATTAAAACAAGGGGTGTGTCACACTGTGGCCTTGCCATTTACATTTAAAAGTATCTTAAGACAAAAGAAAATATTTGAAAATAAAAAATAGTTCACCATGCAAAAACATAATCTTCAAAAAAAACCCTCCAAAAGAAACCAAAATCCTTCAAGATATCATAACTCTATAATAACTAATCTCAAGTTTCAACACAAGCCAAAATATCATCTTTCAAAAAAAAATCCTTTTATAAAAATAGACCTATTATTACCTAGGGGGCCAAAATCCCTTAAGCTACTATACTCTATAATCAATCTAAACACAATATCCTTAGCCTACCAAGGCAAGGCCAATAAATTGGGGGAAGTCCCTTGATTCTTTGATTTTTCTGTTAGACTTTTTCTTGGCAAATCCACAAGTAGCTTGGCAGCTTTGACACTAATTATATTATTTTTGGAAATGTTGAAATTTTCTTTAGAAAATGGTTTTTCTTTTTCAAAAAAAAAATTTTGTGAAGGAAATTTGAGAAAAGATTTTGGAATATACTCTGCAATAAAAAAAATTATTTTCTGACATGGAATTTTTCAAAATAAAATAAGGATTTAACATTGCTAAAACAAGTTGTATGAAAATTAGGGGTAAGGTTATCTTGTGTTTGGGCCTTAGTTTGACCTTCAAATCCTTAGATGTCATTCATTGATGCCCCCCAAAAAGGGCAAAAATATTAATAATAATAATAATAATAAAAAGAAAGCTTGTGTCATCATCCCTAGCCTAATTGGAGTGAATTTGAAAAGTGAGGAGCAAAATTGGGTATCATTTAATGGAGTTTATCACTTCACAAGATTAAAAAGATTTGATTCTTACAAGATTTGATTTTAAATGAAGAGCATATGCATTAGTGAAAAGTGCACATGAGGCAAATCTCAAATTGGGAGTGATTTTGGCCTCCCTATGAGGACCAATTTAGGTGAGGAAAAAAAAAACCAACTAGGGTTTTTTCTTGTGTAGCTAGGTAGGAGGTACTCTTTTGGTTGTCACTTTTGATCTGGTCCCCAATTTCAACAAATCTGGGGTTTACTTTAACTTAAATACCCTTAATGACTCATGTTTGGCACAAAATAATTGGGTAAAATGTCTAGCCCAAGAAAAGAGAAAATTCTAGTAATTTTTGTCAAATTTGTTGAAAATTGAAAACCTTTGGGTTACTATTACAAGTGCACAATTCACAAAGATGTATTTTGCATACTTATTCCTTTAACTATTGAAACTCTTGAAATTTAATTTTCATTTTTTTCATTTTTCAAATAAATAAAATATATATTTGACGAAGAAGTGTCAAACATGGGTCAAAGGTGTGTGGTAGAGTGTACATATGAAGTTTTCGCCTATCATTCAATTTCTCATCATTTGCTTGGATCTTTCATCCATTGTCTTCCTTTCCTAGGTTTGACCTTTCTCACTACCAAACTTCTCATCATTTGCTTGCATCTTTCATCCATTGTCTTCCTTTCCTAGGTTTGACCTTTCTCATTACCAAACTTTCTAGATGTCATCCTTTGCAACATCCATTTTATCCACTTTGTTTTCTTTTTCTTAACATTTTTCATTTCATATGTAACCATATATACATTTTTTTCCCCAAAATTACATAGGGAATATGCCACCAAATTTTTTTTCAAATTTGTGCAAAAAAATTCACCCAAAAAAAACATATAAAAGATCATGTTTAGCTTTTCTTTTTTTTGGTGTGCAATTTTGCACAAATGTGAAAATTTGAAAAGAATAGCACCTGATATTCCATGAGCTATTCATTACATGTATGTTTTGAGAAAAAAAAGGTCAAAATTTTGAAAAAAAATCAAAAACAATTTTGCGACATTTCAACTTGGATATTCTATTGCAATTTCATTAATTGCCTTAACAATGTTCTCATTCAACATATCTTGTTCCTCAAAGGTTTTATCCAAGGTGATCTTGTTGATCTCACTTTGCATGGTTGTTTGGCCAAGCTGCATGATAGCATAGATGGGATTTCCAACCCCGTATAAAGCACGAATTGGGTCAACAATCTTGAGCTGCATGACTCCATCAATTGAAATACTAACATTGTTTTTTGTGATTGTCATTTGATTTGGGATTGGGATTACTTCTTCCTTCAAGGAATGCACATATGCAATTTTATCCACAAAAGGAATGATGAAATGAATGCATAATCCCAATGTTTTGAAGTACTTCCCAAATTTCTTTATCACAAATGCACTTTTCTCACCCACAATGTGTATTCCCCAATTTGTTGGAGGTGGTCCTTCACACCTAAAATTTGGATCATCCTGCACATTCCTAAACCAATGCATAGTTATTTGTCATAAAATTATGTTTGCAAATGCAACTCCAAATTCCCTTTCACCAATGCCTTATTGTTGGCTGTGGTTGTATAGAAATTATGGGGAAGATTGTGAAGAAATTGACAATCCCTTTGCTCCTCCTCCATTGCATGTTCTTACCAAACCCCTAACCCCAAACCCTAAATTTGCCATCTCCTTTAGTCTACATCCTGCCATCAATAGCTAAATCGATTTTTTTCTTTCACAATCCCTAAATTTTTAAAGCATAAAATTCTCCTTTTCAAATGAAATCTCCCCTAAGAATAAAATCCCTTATCTGTATCCTTGTTCAACTTTAAACTTTAAACCTTAAGCCCAAGCAAAATGTTTTTCACATATCGATTTCACAACTTATTTCCCACAAGAACAAAAACATTTTTTCAATATCCTTGCTCAAAACTCCACAATTGCTTCTATTTGGACCTAAATGGTGCAATCAAACCTTTGTTTTCTATGTCTTTCCATGCGTTAGAAAATCCACATAGATGCAAACCCTAGGGGGGAAAGGGGGTGGGGGAAACACCAACGTCCATCAAACTTTGAATCCACACAAACATCATTCAAAATCAATTATCTCTAAAATTCAACATAACACCAAAGAAAGAAAAATTAAAATTTGGGTAAAACTTGCACAATAGGAATCTTACAAACAAAGCTACAACGACAAAATTCTTTGCAAACATCGTTGTGTGTGCAAAATGCCATTGCCAAATTTAGGTCCCTTTAATTAGATCTTAAATTGAGATGTCATATAGGGTACATACATACATACATACATACATATGTACATATATATGTATATATTATATGTACCGCATCCCTTTCACATAAATCAATCAAAAATCATTTTCAATTTAGGAAAATGAAATTCACAAAATTTTGATATTTGAAAATTCTTATGTCAGATTGAGTTATCTTTTGAGAGATTTAGAAACATAGAAACCCTTCTATTGTCTTTTCTCTAGATTGTAATTTTTCAATTTTACATTTTTTTCAAATTTCAAAATTTTACACTTAATTTTTTAATGTAAGATTTTTTGAAATTCCCAAGAAAAGAAAAGAAAAATTAAATTGAAAAAAAATTATCCACATGAAAGGCCAAATAAATATATTGAAGAAATGAATCATTCATACATTTTGTGAAGCATTGTTGGAGGGTTTAAGGTTTTAATGGTAATTTGGTAGTCATCTTTTGGATTTTTTTTCTTTTGTAAAGTTAAATGTACAAATGAAGCACATAAACACATAAATAGCTTTACTAATTAATAAATACAAATCAAATTGAAGAATGAAAGGTGAAATAGGACATTTTGAATAAAATATTATGTCAAAACTTTAAATTTAGAATATGAATGTATGATATGAATGCTAGCCTACAATGACAAAAATATTGAACCAAACATGAAACTTGATCCAAATGTTTGTAGGGGAAAGCAAATTTGTAACAAGATATTGAAAATTAAGATTCAATTCTAATGATGATCATCATCAAACTTGGCTTAGGTAGAACGACTTTAGGTTTCTTAAGTTATCCTTTTAGATGATAATTTCAAATAAAAATTTCTTTACCTAATTCCCAAGTAAAAAGGAAATGAAAAACGTTTTTTGGGATGTGTTTTTTCATAGTTTTTTTATCAACACTGTAGTCAAAAATAGATTATCAATGCATCCTATACCAATTTGCATCTCAATTTTTTTCTATCAAATTTCAATTCAATTCAATTAAAATCTAATTGAATTTGAATTATCTCAATTTGAATTTAAATAACTTAATGAAATTCAAATTGCATGCAATGTCATTCAATATTTTCATTTGAATGGAACTTAATTTTCACAAAATCAATTCATTGTTTCCACCAATTGATCATGAGCATTAATAGTGACATGGAACTCAAGTTTTTTCCCACATGTGTGTATGTATATATATATATATAGAGGGTATATCAAAAATGTTGTTGAATTTCTTTTTAAATATGTTGGTGTGTACATATAGATACATATGTCCTAAAAGACTATCACCAAAATTTACAAATTTTGCACTTCAATTGAAATAGCCAAAAAACATTTCAAAGGTGCTTGAAGAGAAGCTTTTCCTAAAGGAGGTGCAAAGTGCAAGAACCTCAATTATCAATTATGTTTTAGACCTTACTTAGACTTTATCTAGATTTAAGATTCAAATCTTACATAACTTGGGGTCATAAGATTTTTGAGTTGAGTCTAAGGTTGGGTTTAACTAACCTTGATTTTTCTTGCATCAAATTTGAGTTTTAAGGCAAGGTCTTGACCTAGTCCAACTTTTAAGGTGGGTCTTTTCTTGCATAGGCTTGTTGAATTTGGCTTTACAAACCAAAACCAAACAACATTAATTTGAACCTAATATTATAGTTTCCATATTGACCAATTATTGGGCTAACCTATACACCAAACAACAACATAAATAAAAAATTATTTCATGGATGAAATAATAAGATGAACATAAATAATTACCAAACCCAAAATTGAATATAATGTTTGAACATTCCAACTAGCATTAATAACCATCCTTATATATTGTCATCAATTCATCAATTAATTTAATCATTATATCCATCAAAACAGTAGATAACCACACATTTAAAATCATTTATGCCTTCGTTTGAGAAAGTGGGCATGTTATATGGAGAACGGTGGTATTTCCTTACATCAGGAGTTTCATTACAAATTGATTTTTACATGACCCGAAAGGACTAAATCTTTGTTGTTAATGTGGTGTTTACTAATTCAATGTGGGAGATAATGGTTTCGAGTCTCATTAATTGACCAATAGGTGTAATTGTGGAACTTAATGCCATTGCTAAAATACACAAGTATAAAGGGCTTCATGTGGGGCACCACTTTATCCCAATGGCCATGGAAGTGCATGGCACACTTGAACGTGATATGGATTGTTTCGTAAGGGAGTGTGCTTGCTTTTTCCATGATAGACGATCAAGAGGTCATTAATCCTTGTCTTTTTACATTCATTTTTTTAAGGTAGTGTGTTAGTATTGTTTTTCAACGTGCTTTAGCTTCTGTTATAAAAAAAAAAATTACATTGGTAGGTGATGTTTGTTTTAGACCTCCCATTACTATTAGATCTCACGATTTGCATGCATGCGACATTAGAAGGGTCGTGGGTGAGATAGTTTCCTACCATGAGAGGGACTTGCTCTCTCCCTATTTTATTCTTTTGGTTCTTGTGACTTATGCGTCTTTTGGCCTTTTTTTTTGTCTCCCGTGTGATGGTTTTGGCCATCGATCTTTTATTGGATTTGTGTGACTTTGTTTTGTTCTTCACCTTGCGTTAACCAACATTGTACCATAACCAACCTTAATTGTTTGCTAACTTTGACATTTTGTTTTGGCCATTTAAAAATAAAATAAAACCCAACCTTAACCTCCATACTGCCTTCCCACCTAACTACCTTACCAACCTACAGCTTGGCCCTACCTACCAACTAATAATCAACCCCCATACCTACTCACCCTACCTACATACCCTCTATATTTTCCCAATTAAACTTCTACCTCTCATTAAAATATTTTTTCCTAGTTAAACTATTATCTCTTTTTAGCTAAACATTGAACAATCATTTAAACCTTGAACTCTTCTTATCTAATCTTCTACCTCTCAACAAAACCTCTTTACTTCTTAAATAAACTTTTACTTTTTGGCAAAACCTTTATCAATTATTGATTAAACCTTTTTATTTCATGGTGAAACCTATACTTCTTGCAAAACCTCTTTACTTATTAACAAAACATTTTTACTTCTTAACTAAACCTCTACTTTTATATTAACCCCCCTACCTACCTATCGACCCATTTACCCACCTAACACTTACATGTTGTTGATTTCAATTGATGAAATCATAACATAAAATGCATGTATTGTAAAAAACACCTACAAGTAATTTTTAAAATCTTATTCAAACCCATGATGACAATAAACTACTAGCTTTAAATGTGAGTATTGTAATCACAAGAAATTTTTTAGTGGTAGTTTAAAACTCCACTTCCATTTTTGACCATTTTACACATGATTCATTTAGTTTATTGAACAACATGTACTTAGTTTAAGTATGCACCTAATTTAACTAAAGAATAGGTTTGATAAATTTAAAATTAGGGGGGTAAAAACATATGTGTGTTTTTGCACATTTTTATATTAATTAAAGTGAATCTTAAATTTAATTTAAGGAGAAAATTTTCATATACACATATTTAAAACAAGACCCATTTTATGTCTTTTTAAGGTGAATGGAAAAAAGTTTCGAATTAGAGAGATTACATTAAAAAAAAGATAATAACCTCTTGAACATTTCATTCATTTAATTATTTCATTTCATTAGCTTTGAATTTTATTTCATAATTCATTCCTAAAAGAATATTTTGTTTGGCATTTATATATGTTTATATAATTATTAAATTTTATATCATCCACCATTATATTTGTTTATAGGTTTTATTTTTTGAGGGGTTAATTACTTTTAGACTTTAAAGCTAATCACTACTATGAAAGTGGGGTGCAATTTACTAGCTTAAATCATTATGGGACCTTAAAAGTGAAATAAATTCATTGCATTTTATTGATTTCACCTTGGTGAAAGTTATTTTACTATAATATCACTATGTGGACATCATGTTTCATTACTAATAAAAAAAATTCACTATTACAAAGTACCATAGTAAATAGGTTTATTTCTATGTTTTTTTAAATATTTTATCTATGTTACTTTATAAGATACCCTTTATTATTTTAAGTTATTTTAATTATTTTAACTTATATTTTATGTTATTACATGTTATTATAAATTATTGTACCCTAAATTATTATATGTTATTTTATCTTAAGGTATTTTAATTAGTTTATTATAAGCTTTTAAGTTATTCTAAATTAAATTATTCAACTAATATTAGGTTATACATTAGGTTTTTTAATTTTGAATTAATATATTTTATTTCAAGTTAAACTTTAAGTTATTCAAGGTCATTCTACTTTATGTTATTATAAATTATTTTATCCTAAGTATAATAACTTAAAATAATTTAAAACAAAATATAATGATCGAAGGTAAAAATAACTTAGAATAGAAAATAATAACCTTTGAAAAATAGTTTTACATACCTTACAATATAATAACTACTAATAGCTTATAATATTATAACATAGAATATCAAACAATAATTTATAGTACAATAATCACCAATAACCATTAATAAAATAGTCACCAATGGCCATTAATAAACATCAATATCAACAATAAAATAATCACCAATAGCCATTAATAAAATATGCACCAATAGTCATTAATAAAATATGCACCAATAGCCATTAATAAAATATGCACCAATAGTCATTAATAAAATAGGCACCAATAGCCATGAATAGAATAACCAACAATAGTCATCAATAAAATAACCACCAATAACTATTAATAAAATAACCATTAAAAAACATTAATAGCCACAACTAGAATAGGTACCAATAATCATTAATAACCACCAATAACATTTTTAAAAAAATAATCAATAACCATATATTAGAATTGTTTAAGATTACCAAAAATAATCTAAGGTGAAATAACTTACGATAACTTAAAATTGCCAATAATAACATAAGGTGAAATAGTTTCCAATTATGATTCTTTGTTGCTTCTTCTATTTTTCAAGATGTATCTTTTGTGACCAGGTTATGGAGCTTATCAGATTTTAGCTTACTTATAGTTCAAAGGGGTCTGGAAGATAATGACTTGGGTGGTGGTTTGCAGGAGGGGGAGGAACCTCAATACAAAGATGAGATTGATTATTTAAAGCAGCTAGTTGTCAAAGAAGGGCCAACATCATTCTATAGTGGCTTGGTACCGCAGTTGCTTAGCTTTGCTCCAGAGAAGGTGTGTCCTTGTAGATGATTTTTTGGGTTGTAACAAGCACCACCATTTCATCTGGAGATGTTAATATTTGATTTTTCTTTAATTTGTTGATTTTCATGATTTGTGACAAACAACCTTTTCTTTTCTCTTACCTGCACTGATGTTTGTTTTTGATACATCAGGCAATGAAGCTGACAGTAAACGAGATGCTGCTAGGGGTGCTGGAGACTATGATGCCAGGAGCTCGGATTTGGTTGCTTGAGTTCATAGCAGGTGGAGGGGAGGATTCTCACAGGTGTGCACTCATTTGTAAGAGCTGGTTTGCCATATCCATCTTACAGCTCCTGTTTTGCAAGAATGTTTTTGAATTGGATTTTTGTCTTGTGCATAGGTTGTCTTCACCAATCCAATGGAGATAGTCAAAGTTCGCCTTCAGACACAATTGAAGGATGGGGTACCCAAAACTATGCTTGATGTTGTAAGAGAACTTGGGGTCCTGGGTCTCTACAGAGGAGTAGGCATCACTATGGCCCGAGATGTCCCAAGCTCAGCTATTTTTTCTGCTTGCTATACACTTTTACAGCAGCTCTATCCTGATCAAAACTTCATGGCTGGATGTCTAGCTGCCATTCCAGCCACTATCTTAGTCACACCGATGGACATTATCAAGACTCGCTTGCAGGTATGAACTCAGTTTGGTACCACTCTTTCCTTCTCAATATTTTTTGTTGTATTCATCATTTGTGGAGCTTATCAACATGAATGTTTATATATCATGCACTATAGATTGTACAGTTGTGTAGTAGTGAGGAGCATCGATGGTGTTCAAGTTGATTGATGAGAACTGTTGTTGGAGCATATCCGGTCCAGACAAATGAAAGTTTTTCTGTTGTGTACTGAGGTTCCTATTTTCCTGGTGCTATCAGTCATTGTCTTAGAAGATTTGAACCGTCCAATGTATCCTTTTTTAGGACGATAGAATATTTTGGACTGTTCATTAGTGAATCCTTTGTTGTTTGTTTTTCAGTGAATTTGTTTGTTGTGGATGATTCTCAGCTGGTATCATCTATGGACCTTAGATAACATAGATCGTTTTTTCTTCACATTACAGGAGTTTGTACTCTTGGATGATGGTATTTGTAGATGTATTGTCAGGTCCAAATTGATGATGTATTGAACTCCATTTCTAGAGTTGTCATCAAAGTTAGTTTAAATATTGGGTAAAAAATCAAAATGAAAAAAATGGAAATATTTTTTCGTATGGGCATGAAATCATTCCAATCTTAGGAGTGCCTTATCTTTGAAAATTTTCAAACTTGCATATTGTTGCAAGTCCAAGAAAATGACATGTTTTTCCAATATTTCAAAAAGAGTCCCTAGCTTGGGGCACCTAACATGAAATCTGATATTTGGTGTGTGAGGATTCAAGTCCAAAATAGGGGCTCATCTAGGAATAATATATGATGGGGGGGGGGTGCAAAATCCAATGTGATGGAAATATATGTATATATAAACATATAAACAACAAGAAAATTGAGACTTGTTGCAAATAGGGTGAAAAATGGGTTGGCAAGGTTCAAGGACTAAATATAAAACCCCCAAAAATTGTGCATGATTAAGAAGTTAATTTGAAATTTAAAAGTTTGATGAGTCAAGTAGTGACATGAATTGGGTAGCATCTTGTCAGTTCAAAGAGACTCTAGTGTAAAATTTGTGGCACCTGCATACATTGTAGCATCACAAGATTGAACAGCAATCCTCGCCAGTCGTATTTACATTTTGAAAGCAATTATAATTTTTCATGATGATCATGATAATGATGCAAAACTTGTTTTATGCGTGAATGAGATTTGGCTAGAAATAAACTCCTTGAATGAGAGCATTGATCGTAGTATGCACAAAACTTTGAGAGCTTGATGCACAGATCTGATTTGCATTGCTGTTTTAACAAAGCACAAACAAGGTAACAACAATTGTAGTTCCATCTCTCCTGTGAGATTTCAGCAACTAAAACTGCTCACATATCCAATATGGGTTTGAGATTTCAGCAACCCAAACTGCATAGAAATCATATATGGGTTTTGCTGACAATGAACATGGCAGTTGCATTGCTAATTGGTGTTGTGGCAATGGGATTCAAATCTGAACTCCTTCCTTTTGTTAGATTCAGCTTCTTGAATCTCTAGCAATGTTTGCTGTGCACATTAGTTGGGCACTTGTTACCATGTTGTGCATAGTGATGTTTGCTGTTGCACATGATTGAGATATCCATTCTAGACTTTTGTCTTGGTCTCTGATTTTGGAAGCTACTTGAGGGTATTGATGGTCTCACATTTCACAGCTCCATCCAGTGAAGCTTACATCTCATCAATTGCAAGTCTCGGGTGTTGATGTACTAGATTCTTGGACCCCACACTTGCACTACTAAGTTCACAAGCTCTTGAACTGAAAAAACTGAAAATCTGCTCATCCAGCAATATTGAAGAAGATGCAAGGCAGACTTTGAGTGTTTTTTATTGTTTCCAGAGTTGATTGTTGCTAGATGGAGGTGTGGAGACCATCAAGTTTGAACTTGGCTTGGTCATATGGTAGACTTTGACCTAATTGACTAGTGGAAACACAAATCATCTTGCAAATTTGACAACCCACTCTTGCCCACAATGAATCAATCAAGTACCGACATAGCACTGCATGAATTGCACTAGCCCTCCTAATGCGATGCTTGATCGTTATGTTGTTTGCACATGACAGTCACCAAAAATTAGGTTGCTGAGAAATGATATCAGCTTCCTAATATTTTGTCCATTTGTGCTCCATGCAATTACCTTCACTTCTCTAGCTTGTTCAGAGTTTCTTCCAACCTTGTAGTGAAGGGATGGCATACCTTGAAATTTCTCAACTACCCAAGTATACTCTTGTCAGATTTCTCAAATCCTAATTTTACGTGACAATTGTCTTAAATTTCATGTGACAAGTAGTACTCTGTGCTCACATTTGTTGTTGTGACATATCGATGATGCATCAATTTGTTTCTGTTTCCATATAGAAAATCTTTTACTTTCAGAAAATCAGGCAATAAAATGTGGGCTTGGAAAAAATTTTACAGCTTCAAAAAAATTTCCCTTGGAATAATTTCTCAAAGTGTTCAGTAAAGAAAAAGAAAACCAAAGTGATTGGTTCCTTTCTCATTACTGTATATTGGGTATTTGATTTCTGTGTGCATTATGCTTTAGTTGCTTTGCCTGGGAGATGTGCTCTTGTATTTTTACTTGTTGAGAATTGTAGAATCTGCTTATTGGGTATATACTGAAAATCCTCAACAAAACCCACGAAGCTCAAATACATCCTTGTATTGCAATTGCCGCATGAAGAATTTTCAGTGTTGAGTTACCTTAAGCTAGTGAATTTGGGGCTGCTAATCTTCCACAAATCTTCAATAAAAAGAAATTTGCTTCACATACCAAACACACACTGTAGTAATCTAGCTCCTTTGATGACTTCAATTTGAGTAAAGCAAATTGAAACCGGAAGAAGAAAGGTTCCCAGATAGATAGGCACATGCATCTGAATCAGCAAAGAAAAAAAGATTCGACTAAATTCAGGCCAAAGAATTTCAGATCCTTGTTTTTGTTTTTGAAGCATCAAGTTTCTATAGACTTTGCCACAAATTGAGCAGCTTAAGCTGGTTAGTATCCACTTCATTGAATTCTCATTGAGATCTGATTTCTATGCAGCAAGAATTCATGAAGATGAATGATGTTGATGATGGTGGGTTGTTGATTTGCCATTTCTGGATCATGAATTTTAGAACCAAGAAGTATTAATCTAGCTTTCTAAATTGGGTTGGAAGAATTTAAGACTTTCCAATCGAACAAAAGTCTTGTGTTGTGCACGAAGTGATGAATTTACCATTGAAGAGAAATTTAGAATTTGAGGATTTGGTAGGAAGCAGCAAGCCATAGTGGGGAAAAAAAAAACACTGGGTCTCATCAAAGAAGCTGTCAAGAAGCTCAAAAAAGTCACCCAGAAAGGACACATGCATCTGAAGCTTCCTCTCTGTTCTGGTTTTGGGTTGAAAGAATTTCAAGCCATGTCTAGAATTCAGAAGCTCTGAGAAGCACCTTCTATGAAGGAAGGATCTGAAATTCAAAAGGAATTATTGCTTTGAATGTTTTCCTCCTTATGATTTGAGATAGTTGAGAGTGAATCAACAGCCACCAGTGCACCACCATCCATCCATTGGAAGCCTCTGTTATGACACAATTGGGGATGAAACCCAACTGAACTCGGTTAATGACAAGTTTCATCTCGGTAAAGTAACCATGGTTACGAATAGGATAGGTCCTATAGGAAGGTTGGTACATAGGTAAGTGGGACAAAAAGGCTGGATAGATATGGGATAGATATGGGAAGGCACTATTAGGGAGAAGGTGGTGGCTTAATTTTGTTCAGTTGAAAAATATTGTTTTAGATTGTATAAGTTATATTGTTCTTGCAACATCATTACAATATTAACAAATAGAATTTTTTTTTCAACCCAATTAGAAATCAAAATATTAAATTTTTTTTTAAAAGAATTAAAAAATTGAGACAATGTTTTAAGAAAATAAAAATACTGGTGTTGTTGAGCAACTTTCAAAATAGGAACAGACCCTCCTCAAAGGTTATCAAGGCGATTCTTAGAATTCATAACCATGGTTCTCAAAACTGTCAAAGAATTGGTTTTTGGTATATATATATAAACCATGGTTCTCAAATTCTTTTTTGCAAAACATCAAATGACTGGCCACAACCAACGGTTCTTGATAAAATTCAAATACCCGCGGAGAACACTGGTATGGAGACGCAGTTGGATTGTCAGTAAGTAAGTAGGTGAAAGGGTCCAGTGGGTTTTTGGTTGGTAGGTAGATAAGTAGGTAGGTAGGTAGGTAGGTAAGTAGGTAGGTAATAAAAACCAGGTTACTGAGCTAACCACCATCCATGGTTTAGCTACCCGAAAAATGGAACCAAAATGAGAAAGTGTTTCCTGTCCATCCACCATCCACGGGAACAGGAACCAGATGGATGGAAAACTCAAAAATCCCGTCCACCCGGTGACATCCATAGGAACTGGAATCCAACGGAAAATGTGATTTCCCGTCCACACAACATCCATATCTCATACTAGTGCAGTCAGTAGTAGTAGTAGTAGTAGTACTGGTGGCTGTTGTTGGTTCACTCTCGTCCTGATTGACCACTTAGTCATAGTGTGCGGCTTTTTTGACCAGTTAGTCATAGTGTGTGGCTTTTTTGACCAGTTAGTCATAGTGTGCGACTTCTTTTTGAGCTTATGCATCATGAAATATATCCAAATCATGTACGGAATTTGTTGTCCGCAACTGCAAACCGACCATTTCCATCCAATAATACAACTTTACATGCATATATGTATATATACTAACACAATTTTGTATGGATCTAACACCCATGAAGATGGATGGATGGATGGATGGCAAGCTCACTAACTAACTAGCTAGCTAGCTAGCGGCATTCAAAACCCCGTGTGCAAAAAGAAACTATGCACACAAAGTACATAACCTAGTTCATGTATGTTGGCCTTGACTACTACTACCAAGGCAAGGATATTGTGGTTTAGATTCATTTATAGAGTATAGTAGCTTTACGGGATTTTGGCCTCCCTAGGTAATAATAATAATAATAATAATAACAGGTCTATTTTTATACAAGGATTTTTTTTAATTATTAAAAGATGATTTTTTGGCTTGTGTTGAAAACTTGAGATAAGTTATTATAGAGTTATAATATATATCTTGAAGGATTTTGGTTTTTCTTTTAGAGCATTTTTTTTGAAGATTATATTTTTGCATGGTGAAATATTTGAGTGTTTCCATACTTCTTCTTTTTGCCTTAAGATCTAATTTTTTAAAAAATAAAATAAAATAAAATGTAAATGGACAAGGCCATAGTGTGACACAACCCCTTGTTATTAAACATTGCATCATGTGTTTTCCTTTCTTTTACCGATCGGCCTTTCTTTCTTTGATTAAGGTGGCAAGCAATGAGTTCATTACACCCAATGAGCTTTTCTGAATTATGTGAATGTTTTTTTTTTTTTTTTTTTTTTTT
>Ga0209208_10001922_pt1 | contig 29742 bp, 25 predicted proteins | sample S1TSphfallax_3_FD_187694 | JGI IMG/M metagenome (GOLD analysis project Ga0209208, IMG submission 187694) | Host-associated microbial communities from peat moss isolated from Minnesota, USA - S1T2_Fd - Sphagnum fallax MG (SPAdes) (version 2) | ecosystem: Host-associated > Plants > Peat moss >...
TATGGACTTGAAGAATTCAGCCTAGAGCAGGAGCAATCTCTGGCTGTGAGAGTGCATGTGTGGTGAAGGGAGCACCAAACATATTCACCTGAAATGGGTTTTTGTGAAATGGATGATTGCATGAAAATCAACCACTTTTTCAGATGCCTGTGATCTTCATTAGGTAGGCTGGCAAAAAGACAATTTTAAGCTAGGTAATATGTTAATTATATTCTATTCAACAAGGACTAATATAAGGCTGCTTTATGAAGAAATGAGAAATGAATCCAATAGAAAGATGAGGATCAACTATAGTTATGATAATTTAATGTAATTTTTGTACTATGTTAAATATTATGCATCTGTTTACATTTGGTTGGCTTAAAATCGATCAAACCCATATTCAAAAAAGCATAAAACATGTTCAAGTTAATGCAATTTCAGATTTCAATAATTGACATCCAAATACACAAGCCATGTGAGAATGAAAAGTTGTCAAAGGCATGACCCTACACCATGAATCCAAGTTCATTCAATCTTGCTTGAGAGTTTATGCATCAAAGTACCTGCAATCAATCCAATTCTTTCTCTCTCTCTCTCCATGCAACCCTCCTCGTTGCATCCTACTATACTATTTTAGGGGCAAAATCAGATGTAGTTTAGGGTTCTTGAATAACCTTGTCTATAAATTAGGTTAAGTAGCATGAGTAGTTTTGCTTGAATTCTTGTTCCAAATCCTCCATAAAGCACATCAAGCAATCAATGAAAGCATCCAAAGTTTAAAATCTTTTGCAAGCAATGTTCTACATATTTCTTTGTCCCCACACCCAAAATCAATATTTGTCAATCCAAAAGAAAAAAAGACAATGAAAAAACACATGTTTTCAACAAAAAAGTATACATTTATGAGAAAATTGACTTTCTTTTGAACCCAAAGACTTTCAAGTCATAATAAACATCCACCACCATGATCAATTATGTTCTCAACCACATACTCACCTTCCAAAAAAAGTTACCTTATCAATTTTATGAACCCTAGGAGAAACGAGAACCCAATATCATCAATTGTGCCATGAACATCTTTAATACTTGAGCTCTTGCAAAGCACCAAATCACTAACATCAACTATGTTTAAGGACAGAACACACATAAGCAAAATCATGGAAGATGAACTTGTCCAAATATTGTGATTTCATGTAAATCACAACTTTAACATTGACCTAATAGTTGAGCCAACATTTCATCATCAATGACTTGGTAGTTATGAGTATGATCATTTTTAAAAATTGAAACCTCCCACTTTCACAATCCTATTTCCCAATTAACAAAGCCAACAATTAAAACATTTAAGACTTTTTGTTTCACATAAATTGGGAGCTTGTAATTTGGGTCCAAAAATTGCAACATTATAGATGGATGTAGGTGCTTTTAATGAAAAGCAAAACATGAAAATGGGAAACTTTGTGAATGATCATTACAAAAGACACCTAACTTCCACATTTTTTGAGTGAACAAGAATTCATTGAAAAAATGATAGACAATATGTTGCATATCTTCAACTTGGTTCTAATAAACCTAATTTGGAAAGGGAAAAGGTTGGAGATCATTACAACAAGAAAAAAAACTAAGTTGGAAGAAATTTTTTATGTGAATGTAACAATGATTTGGCCACATCAAGTAATAACAACATAATCAACTAGATTGAAAAACGTCCATTTAGATATGGGTAAAGGCAAGGTAATAGAAAGTAATAACATCTTTTTGAGTCATTGTGATTAGTTTTAATTGACTAATGTGCCCACACAAAATTAGTCAAGAAAAAGTCTTGAGACAATGCTAAATAACAATGCTTAAATAATGTTTTTACATTATAACACCATATTAAAAAATATCAATTATGAACTTTAAAATGTATTGAAAGGTATTTTATATTATTCCAATGACAATGATTTCATTGCAACTAGTTTAGGTGGGATGGGCTATAGTCGTAGGTCGTACAAAAAGACAATTCCAAATTACAAATTTATTAAAGGTTGATTCCAAATTGGAAATTTCAAAAAATAAACATTTTATAAGTTGTAATGTTTCAAAATGTCCTTATGGATCCATATGGATATTGAAAGAGCTAAGATATTGGTTGTGCTTGAATTGATCCTTAATAATATGATTACACCCATATGTGTTTGATCAAGTTATTGATTTGGATTTATTCAAATATTGATTCAAGATGTTGAGTACTTCACAAGAGATTATGGGTATAAAAAAGGTTTGGAGAATGATGAAGTTAATTTACAAATAATTTCAAAGCAACACCTTTTAAACTATTGTAAGCTCTCATAGAACAAAATTCTTTTACAAAATTGTAATTGAAGAAATGTTCTTTGCCAATCATCCCATTCCCACCTTTGCAAGCCCTTTAAATATGATCCAAAGCTTGTTTAAAGATATTACAACGATAGCTCTGACAATTTATAAAGATTAGTTGTATAATGGTTGCAAGTCAATGTCGTGTGTACTTGCAAAACTTCCAAAGGCTCCTATAAGTCCCACCAAACAATTTTGATGAAATTTCCTTTTGGGTTGCAACCCAAATCTTGTTATTATCCCAAGCTTACTAGTAGGTGATGTTGTAAACACAAAAACTCTTACCAAATTCTTTGCTTGAAAGAATTTTTGAATTTAAGTACAATGAAACTCAAATGAGTGAATTTCTTTGCAAGTAAAGGAGCTTTTTTGGGGGGATTGTTGTTATTATTTTCCCTCCAAAGAAGCCTCCTTTCAAATGTACAACCATTAAAAAACCTCTTTAACAAATTGGTCCACATTTGAAAAGTTCATTTTTTAAAAACAACCCCACACTTTGAGAGTTCATTCCAAGATAATAAAATTCAAAGTAAATTTTGACTCAAAAATATTTAGAAAAACCTCACATGTCTTTATAAATTTAAAATCTAACCTACAATGTTAGGTGTGAAATGTGTCCCAAATCCTTATTTAGAATTGTGTAAAAACATTTTGCTCAAACACTTGGAGATGATTTACACATTACTTGACCAATTTCTCCATTAATTAATCAATTATGTAAGAAGATGTCTATCATTATATCTGGATACCCCAAAATCACATATCTCACTAGAGCAATTATGCAAGAAACCACTAAACCATGATCAGATGTTATGCAATTTACAAGTATAGAGAAGATAAAAAGGAGGGGGTGAAAGCTTATATGGACCCTTTTAGTTTAAAATATAAACTTACTCGTAGTTCAATAATAGTCCTAGTGTTATCTCTTTCTTATGGCCTTCTTTCATTTTGTACCTTCTTGTGTGAATGTTCTAACTAGTGTTGAATGAGTCCTTGAATTTGAAAAGAGCCTTTCAATTTTTGGGGTTTTTGCTTGATTTGAGAAAACCTTTTGGGTGGTTTGGAAAATAAATTTTTGGATTTATAAAATTAGTAGTTCCAAAGATTTCCTTTAAAATCTTAAAGTTTGGTCTAGTTTAACATCAAATTCAATTCCATCTACATAAATTCAACTAAAACTACAGATTATTTGTAGTATCACTTTTGTTCAACTAGTGCACAACTTCATTATATTGTGTATTAAATGTTATATGCAACAAATTAAAACTCATAACTTGCTTAAAAAGCAAGGTTTGATTGTTACCTTTTTGTTTATATAGTCAAAAATCTTGACCTATTTAAAAGGTATAATAGGGTGTAAACATGGTCAAAGGAACCAAGGGCATCAAGGTAAAAACCATTTTCCAAGGATTGCACATGACACATGTCATTTTTGTGTTGGTTTATAATTTTAAAATTTGTATGTTGAGTACCCCCTTTAACAATGCATTTTAAATATAAATATATTTTTATTGCAATTTGATTTTATATTATGTATATTATGAATTCATACCCTCTATCATATAAACATGAACAACTTTTGTTAAAAGCACATTTCAAAAATCCATAAGTTACAAGGTCAAAACCAAATGTGCTCATTAGTTCAAATCCTTTTGCCCTTCTAATCATTAATGTTAAAATCCTCTCTAATTGTCAAAAGGAATGGTACACATTTGGTAAAAAAAAGGACGTTTGAGGAAAAAAAAAATTATCCACTTTCAAGGTTTGAATGTTTTGAACATGCAAAAAAAATTTGATTTGTGTCAAGTTTTGGCATGTAAACTTTACAATTAATTGAAAACATTCCAAAAGTTCATTATGACAGTTTAAACTATTATGTTTCCCTTGTGATATTTCAAACATACAAAAATGTAGTTTGAAAGAGTGTCCCACTTGAGTGGCTCCTTTGACTACGTTTTTACCCAATAGCATGATCCAACTTGGGTTTCATTAATAGGCCAATTGCACAATTTGGATACTAATATAATTTTAGCAAAATTTTGAACCTTCAATCCAAATGCCCCAATACTAGATTAAGAACTTAAACTTGAAATTACCTAACACCTTGAACCTACCAACATTGGTTATAACTAATGTTGCTCAATTCTTCCTTTTTTCATAACTAGTGGGGACGTGTTGTTTTTGAAATTATTTTTTGTATTCAATATGAAATAACCATATTTTGAAGTGTTTATATACCCATTTACTATCAATTTTCTTGTTTAAGCAATGCCCCTAGTAATTACTTTATTCAGTTATTTATCTTATAATACCCATGTGTTAAGCATTATGGTTGGTTTGAAATATTTAACTTAAAAGATAACTTGATGACCACTAAGTATGATATCAAGGTAAGAATTTGTGGGTAAATTGTTTCTTTCATTCCTTGTGCATTTTTCACAATTGTCAACCCACTCCAATCAAATTCAAGTTTAAAATAAAGCGAGGGGGAACACTTTTATTTTGAAATTTCTAAAGACACAAGTAAAAATATAGGGTCTCATATATTGGTTTTGGGTATAAATTATAATTTAATTAGTTTTATAATAAGGTTATGTTAATTATGAAAATCAAAATATAATTATTTTTTATGTTAATTATGCTTTTAGAAAGCAAGTTTGTTTGACCTTGTCCTAGGATGATAACTATACTTTGATTCTCTTTCTTATGTTTCCATCTTTCATTCAAAACTTGAACATGGGATTATTGCTTAGATGACTAAATAATCAATTATCCAATTCAAATATCTTTGTGAATTATTTCACAAGGTTTAGGAGGTCCAATGGTATTGGGTTAGAATCATCAACAACATCACCATGATTTGCAAAGTTAAGAACACCATAATAAATATGCCAAGCCCATCATGTAGAATGGGTGAAAAATAGTCAATTTATATCTTATTGTGATCATGTGAGGTGAAACATGCAATATTGTAGGATCGTAAGGATTGTTGTCAAGTTAGGTTTCTTGTTCTAAATCTATTATTCCATTTGTGTGTTGGGAATTGCTATTTTTTAAAACTAGAATTGCATATGTCTAAGTTTCAATGAAAATTGCATTGACCACAAAATTGGGTGACCATGTTTATAATGAAGTGAATTGCAAAAATATATTGAGTTAGTTATTCTTGCATGTTCTAACTCACTATGCAATTGATCCACCACTAAAAGAACAATCTTGATTTCCTTTTTAACTCCAAGTTTATTAAAACAAAAAGAAGAAGAAGTAAATATAGACTATTGAAATTGGATGTAAAATTTTTTTATAATTAAATGTAGGGTGGCTAAAATATGTGAATATTATAAACTTATGTAATAATAGGATGTGAAAGCATGATAAAGTAGATCGAAAAAATAAAGGTTGAAAATTTTGTTTAAAAATGGTCTACCTTTTTACACAAGTAAAAATAATAATTTTCAATGTCACTTAAGTAACATTATGAAACCAAGAAGGCCATTATTGAAATGATAGTAAGTTGAATGCAAATTTGAAAAAAATAGCACAATAAAACAAACAAACAAATGTGTTTTGAAATTCATTCGTCAAAATTGTGTTCAAACATTATTCTACATTATAAATTTGATATATGATTATGGTATGTAAAAGTTAAAAGCATATATCAATATCTTTTAGGGAAATATAAACTTGAAGATGAAAAAAATCCAATATTTCATCTATTTGAACCCTACTTTGTGAAAAAAAATTAAGGTTTGCAATTTTTACTTGTTTTTTTTAAAAATCTACTTAAATGCATATTAAACTTGTGAGTAATAAATATATTCAAATTGATCATTAAAGTAGTTAACATTTCAAAGGTTAATATATTATAATTTATTTTATGTTTACTTTCTGTTTTTGTTACAAGGATCTTGAACTCACTACTTTACCATGCTTGCATTTTAGGGTGAGGAAGGAAAAAATTCCTTCATTTAATACCCACCCAAATACTTGTTTGACAAATTTAGTTTAAATTTTTAATATTTAATGTGCCCCATAGGCAAAGGAATTTAAAAGTGGAGCTAAAATTAGAAGTGCAACCAAATGAAATTTGATAACTTGAAGGTTTTAATGTTTAAGGCTTCAAGACCATGTTGGGCTAAACAATAAAAAGGTCCAAGTTGATTTTTTCCTTTTATTAAAACGAGACCTAACCCATAAAAGGTCTCATGGGGTCTATATAGAATATAAAGTAAACATGTTGATGTTAGACATAGTTTGGTTGCTTCTAATTCTTTCAAAGAGGTATTGTGGACCTCCACTTTGTGCACTCACCACCACGAAGATTTTTCAAATGGACAAAAATTGAGGAAAATGTGGGGTTTGGAATGATAAATGCCTAGTTTGGCAAGGTGAATGTTTGGAGCTTAAGATCCTTGGACATAATTTAGTTGCTTTTGGAATTCAAGGAAGGAGTGTACATCTCAAGTTAACACACATGTGCATCCAGATTAACAAAAGTCATCACAAATGTAACCCATATTTCAATTTTCATGTTTTATAATAATAATTTAAATTGGTGTTGAAATTGTTGAATGTACCTATATAACAACATTCATAATCATAGGAACATGTGAATAAATTTGGAATCAATCAAATGAATAAACATGTTTTCAAAAAAGTATAACCAATGTTTTTAAGCAAAAAAAAAATCTTTTAACGACTTGGAAATGACAAAAAAATTTCAATTTTCAATAGAAACCTTAACCTAACCATATAGTATAAATTTATAATTAAAGAATATTTAAATTTTTTTACCAAAATATTCCAAGGTAAATAGTAACAAAATGTGGTGCAGGTGGTTCCTATTAGTGTGCCCACACCCACACCCATATTGTTTTAGATCATTCAAAATGGACAAAAAATGAAAAATATATGGGGTTAGAAAATGGTGGGGTTTAATGCATTTTTTAAAAATGAAGTTTTGTTCTTTGGACATGTTAATTTTCTTCTTCTTTCTTTATTATTCAATTGCCTCTTGAGTTCAAAAAATATTTTAAACCTTCACTAGGTGCACCCATACTCATAAAAACCATTAAAACATGATAAGAAATGAGGACCTTATGGATAAGTGTTCACTTATCAACTTATGTTTAGTGATGGGTGTGTTTACCCTATAGCAAACATGTAAGGTATCTATTTAATTTTTAACCAATTTATTTCAAATCATACATGTTTGTTATGAATTGTTCACTTAAATGAACTAAATAGGCATTGAGTAACTTCTAAAATTTTAATTTGGGGCAACTTGAATAACTTTCAAGCAATTCACAAGATGGAGTTAACTTGGGACAAACCCATCCTTAGGTGGTACCATTAGGAATGTCCCACCTTGATTTTCTTAGACCCATCGAATTTTCAAAAATCACAGGAAACATTTAAATAAAAAAATTCATAATTTTTTTTAATGAAAACATTTATTAGGTTCCATAGATTTTGAAATTTCAATAATATCAAGAAATGTTGTGTATTTTGATGTTCTTAATCAATGCATTTAAAAAAAAAATCAAGAACATAACATTGGTTCCTCTGCTTGAATGTTTTTATTAGGAACACCAATTTGAAACATGATTTGAAAAATTTTTTAGGAATTTTTTTCCTAAAGTATTTTGAAGTCATCCTATTTTTTTAATTAGGAATTTAATTGAATAAGTATAATTTAGTTATGAATTTCCAAAGTCAAGGTTATTGATTCTAGAAGGGGCCATTTTAAACATGAATACAATTTTTTTTAAATTTCCATTTTTAAAATTCCAAAATAAACTTCAAGCCTGATAATAATGCATGCAGTGGATAAACATGAGAAAAAAATTTATAATTATGAAAATTTTAAAAAAAAATGGCCCCAAAAATGATTTGGCCACCATTCATTGAGGTGGTTCTTAATGGTACCACCCAAGGATGGGTTCAGCCCATGGTGAATTAACAATGTAGTGTTAACAATGTGCAATTGGCAATTTGGACTTGGAGATTGGGTGATAAGGACTTGTCAATTTAGCAATGTGTAGTTGGAAAATGGTAAAGTAGATGTGGACTTTTAACCTTTTGGCAAAGTGGAATTAACAAAATAAGGAACATCAATTTGACAAAATATTAAAATAAGTATAATCAAATTGTCAAGCAAATGGTATTCCACATGAAGGACAATAAACAACCCCATTGAACTTTGGCGGTGTCAACACAACCCCTTGCACAACATTTGCAAAGTTGGACCTATGTTATTCGATATTTTAAAAAAAAAAACGTTACAATGCAATTTTCAGAACATGGCTTGAAGTTGGTTTATTGTAATGGCTTGGTCTTGTAATAACATCAACCTAATTTCAAACTTACTAAAACATGTGTTCATTAAAAAAAACATGTTTCATGCAAAACATATAATATAACTATGTAAAACCATGGAGGATGTAGCACCTACAAAGTTTAATAAAGGTGTTTAACATTTTGCATTTCATACAATTTGCACAAACTTTACCAATGGGACAATACATTGATGTTACATCATGCAAATTTTGATTCATGAGTTAGATGGTTGCTAGTCAATTATAATCCCATTGAGTTTGATTGTTTTGCAAAGTACACCTCAAGTTTGAATTTCTTGGAATTCATTCTACCACTAAGTATTTAGATTTTATAGTCTATAGACCTTTAAATATACCACCAAACCTCCTTATAGCAAAATCAATTACAACTTTGATGTTAGTGGTGATCTCACCTTCAACTAATCACTTGAGTGTGAGTAGAATAAGTACACACTTCCAACCTTCCTCCACATAACAATGGATTGAAATTCAACTTTGATTGTCAATTATAATTATTTCATCTATAAAAATTGAAAGTAAAGGTGAAGTCGAAATTGCTTCCTTAAAGGCAATCAACACAACATCATGTAAGTTTTTAGTACCTAGCCAAGTTTTATGCATCATGGTGAAAATTTGAAAAATAATTTGCATTAAAATTTTGTAATAGATGATGGATATGTGTCAATCTAACATTATGTTGTGAAATCAATGCACATATGAATGGTATAATAATCGAACAATGTATTATTTTAATTTGCAAAACCTTGAAACATCTTTGCAATTCTAACAAAAGGACTAAGAAGTACTACATTTAATGATAGTTTTTTCATGAAGTTTTACACATACAAAAAATAAACCATAAAGAATAATCTTTCCTATCAAAGTTTTCAATTTTTTTTAAGGTTGTGGAATTCAAGTAAGATGATTTTTAAATGTTCATTAGTACATTATGGTATGATAATGTTGATGATTATGATTTTTTTAGGTTGAAAAATGTTTTTCCATTGAAGATTTATTTGGGCTAAATGTTTTTTAATCATTTTTTTAAAATGGAAAATTGTTGTCAAATAAAGATATTTTAAAAACCTTCATTAGATTATTGGTGTACATTTACACAAATGCACAATTATGCTTCAACTTCATATTCATAATTCTTGTGACTTCTTTTAATTTTGAAGCCCAAATCATTTGTATGTGATATTTAGAATAATCAAAATGAATGAAATCCTATGTGTTGCTACTTTTGATATTATATGTCGTTCCAAATTTCTCTCAAATTGTGTACATTATAGTGCACATTCAACCTTCAAGGCTTGGATGAATTGTTAAGTACTTTCAAAAAGGTAAATAGAGATTACATTTGTTCATTCTCCATCATGTGAGCCTATCTTGAAAAACGAAATGGAAAATGAATGCAAATTGAACAAGTTTTTTTTTCTTTCTACCAAAAGAGTTGTTGTTACCTCAAAATTGCACCACAAAATCCTTGCCCCTAAACACATACAAATGCTCATTGAACACACATTGTTTTGTCTTCAAAAAATAATATTCCCATGTAACCACACATGTAACTGTAGTATCTACCTTCTTTCAATGAACATGCTTCCACAAGAAATTTAGTTTTGGCCTTAAAAGCTTATTGTGCCCCTCAATTTTACTAGAGATTTTTCATTTCACTTAATGCACCCTCCCAACAATGCCTTCCACAAATTCTACACAAGGTAGTTTTGTAGCCCATGTGTCTTGGAAGTGATGGTTCAATTCATACTTTTTTCTTTCTTAATATTCTCAAGGTTAGCTTCTTTTTTGATTAAATCAAAAACATCATATTCAATATTGGGAAGCCTAATGCTTTGGCCAGAAGTAACACCACATATAAGAGGTGTAAAAGGGACATGATTGGGAAAAAAAAACTTATGCTTCAAATCCTTGGCAAGACCTAATGGTGACATGATCTAAAACTATTGGACCCAAACAAATTAGGTAGATGCAATGCACATGACTATAATTGACAACCCAAAAGCTACTAGATTTTAACAAACTTGATAAATGTGACACATAGGTGATAGGACTACAAAAGAAGGTGATAGATGCATGCAATGACAAGATAATTATAATGTTTTTTAGAATAACATGTGCGTACAAGTTTATGGGCCACACATTCAAGTTGCAAAAATCAAAATCTAGAATGTGCACATAGCCTACACGAAGTTTGAAGCACATTTATTTCAAGTGCACATGCAAGCAACAACACACTTAAAAAGTTGACAAAGAAATGAAGACATTAAGTTCCTTTAAATTTATGATGTGAATATAAGACAAGTTATGAGTTCTCAAGCTACAAACATTGCGATATTCAATATGCACGTATCCTATAAGAAGTTTAAATGAAAGCACATTGATGGCAAGTCTTAACAACATTGAATTAAGGGGCATTGCATGCAAGTAGCAACATATTGTAAAAATCAACAAAGAAACAAGTAGCATGCTTACTTAATGCATAACACATGACAACATACCCTTAAGTGAAGCTACAACCTATTCAATGTTCAAATGATAAACCTTTAACAAGAAGTTGCATAGATAGTCAATGGTTGTATTATTAATTAATGAGTCAAGTTGAGTTGCAAACAAAATTGATTTTGATCAAACTCCCTAATTCCAAAAAAGATGTTGAAAATCTTGGAAGATTGTGTGACCATTGACATGTGATTGTGATAGATTAAAATCCAAATTCAATTACAAGCTTATGATAGATTAGATGTGACTACGTGATTCATTTTGAGCTTTAGTTTTAGAGCTCACAAGTTACTAAAGTTTCAAACTCCAACCTATAGCCTCTGTAGTGCGATTCACTACGCAAGTAATAACAATAATGAACATGCAATTTGAAACTTGGAAGGCTCAAGTTGCAAACTTACAAGCATTGAACAACGGTTTCAAATGGTAATAAATTTTATGTTGTCCAACAAAAAAAACTCAAACATTCACAAATTAGACATAAGGTGTTAGGGACCAAGAAGGTCGCATTAGCTCATTATACTTGCACATGAACATTGGAATTTGGAACTCAAAACTTGGAAGAAAGACTAGGTCCAACTAAAACACTCAGAAGTTAGCTCTACATACTCCAAGACTTGAGTACACCAAGCAATGCCCTTCTTGAAAGCACAAGTTGATGGCAATGGCTTGTCAAACTACATAGAGAGGGGTGCCAAAAGCAATGGTGGAAATGAGCAAAAACAACAATAACCTCCTCCTAGCCAAGGTCAAGGATCCAATGAGAGTGATGATCTGGGAAATGGCCACAATGGCAAACCCTAAACCTAGGGTGGAGGAATTTGGCACATCAATCATGCAAATAGACACCATTAATTGGTGACGAGTGTCAACTTTAGACAGCCTCCCTTGCGAACTAATAATTGAAGGAGATTGGAATTGGACGAATTACTCTTAAATTTTTATTTTTTTTCAAGCTTAGAGGTAGCAGCCCCTTGCCACAGGTAGGGAATTGGCAAATTTCCACCAATAAAGGAACCATTAAGGGGTATGTTACATTGCATAGGTGGAGTAATGTATTGACTGGCTAACCATTCTATAGGAATAAAGATATGGAACGAGTGATTTGCAGCTCTTTGTGTGTATACACCTAATTTAAATGATTTTTTTGAATTTTTAAATTAATACAGCAAGCAATTTCATATTTCAAATTCTCTTTTCGAGCCAAGTGGTGTGATCATAGGCGTGCTGACTAGACAAGACCATGTCAGTTTAGGGAGGTTTGATGAAAATAAGGCATTCAGGGAACTCTAAGGGGCCCTAGGTTTTGTGCCCAAAGCAAGAGCTAATCAAGTGAAGGACATTAAAGGGAGGAGGCGGTTGTTGTTGCCCGCCTGCAGTCAACAGGGAGCCAATTTGGTGAAGGAGACTATCAACGAGGGGTGAAGTTGCAATTGACAGGGTGCAGTTGGGCAGCACTTATTATGGCTATTCCACTTACGATTGGCTGATTTTCTTGACTCATAACAGTAAGAACGTTTATGACATTTTCATAATCTGACCAATCATAGTATGAGTTGACCCCTAAAAGGTACCATGACAGGAACCCATCCCAAGGTACATTGTACCATACAAACCCCTCTGGTCAAAAGCTTGCAGGCTGCAGCTTGCCCCCACATTACACCAAGGACGCATTTCTATAATTCCTGCTCAAACATTACAATCGACGAGAATATCCTGCCCAACAGCAAAATTTGTGACTGGGTTGCTTACATGCATGAATCTGCACAGCTCCATGTGATAGACAGCTGCACTTCAAATCCCCACCAAAGTTCTGCTGGGATGTTGGAAAAACTTGCAGACTAACTCCATCAACGAGGACTTGTAAATTTCTGACCTAAGTACTCATCTCCTCGGAGTTCTAGTCATGCCTGCAAGTCTTCTACAACATACAGAGATGTAACAGAACTTAGCTGGCATATGCTAGATCCCAACGGTAAATTGTATTTTATCGTTGGAGAACAGCAAATTTACTGCCTGTCTGGAAGAGCTCAGCTCTATTAAGAGTATTCATGGCTTCCAGAGCAATAGTCATAGAAACATGAGCACTATATTCCAATATTGTATACTTGAACACACGCACATTTAGTTTTTGACAGATGACCACGGATCCAATGCTTGCTGTGGAAATAATCTCATAGCAGCCCTAGAGCAGCAATTATTAGATTAGCCAAGATTGCATTAGAAGTGATTTTGGAGGTTTTCAATCTCCTATGTGAGGGAAACAAATGGTAAAAATTGCCAGATCTAGAGACTCAACATTTGCACACACTAATAACAGATTTAGCTCCACATTGTCACCTGAAAAAAAAAGAGGGAAACTCTTAGCTTGCCAACCTAGTATGACCAAGTGGCTCTAAACCCTAAATGGTCACGGCATCCAATTTTGAAGTTGATCACTTTGGAATAGTTCTAATGCCAGGGTCAATATAGTTAGTTAGTTGCCCATTCATCTCCCAAGTTCAACGTCAATCTACCCAAATGAGCCAATGATGGGGTTCACTCAATAATTAGGTGGTTCTAGTAGGTGGCATCCAACATGTTGAATTGATTCCTCAAATCACTCACAAGGTGACCGTGAGTCCAAACTATATAGGTCACTGGTTTGATGTTCATTGCCGTACTAGATGTAATAAGGTATCAAGTATCCAAGACAGTGTGCTTCCACATAACACCATCCCAAACACATCTAGCTTCCATGTCCAGAGTGCAAGCATTATTGAGTGGACCACCTTTTGCCATTTCAAAGCCTAATCTAACGAAATAATACAAAACTATGTTTTCCAAAACGTTTAAGAATTATTTAAGGTGTAAGGTTTAAGCAGAAGGTTCAAAATGTTTAAGGTTTAGACCAAACATCAACATATTTTGCAAGTTGGGTCCATGCATTTGCATTATGTTTAAGATTTTTGGGCTGATCAAGCTAAGTAACGAAAGTATGATGGATAAGATTAACTTGGAGGTTAGCTATAATGCAAATGAATGGACCCAACTTGAAAGTGACTTTATTTTTATTTTTGTGGATATATTATGTGAAATATTTTCCAATCTGTATGATAAGATGAATGATTTTGGATTATGAAAAAAGTCAGGACCACAACTAAGTTGAAGGATGTTTACGCCATTAGGGATTACACCAATGTGGATGTCCATTTTTCAATACCAAACTGGTCCTGGTATTAAGAGCCCCACCGATTTTTCTTACCAGGCTAGTATAAGTATGTCTATAAATATAAACTTGTAGGGTATGAATCTAGTATATATAAATGAATTTTGGGTTGTATATAAGGATAATATACATATTGATTCTTTTTGCATTCATATTGGGGGTATATGAGCACTGGTATAGATACATAAATCTGCCTTCAATTCACAAACAACAAATGAACTCCATTCAATTACTATAAGCTCCAAATTCATAACACTTATGCTAAACATTCACAAAAGGAAACATGACAACCAAGAGAAAAGTATTATTCACAAATGAAGAATACCAAATGCAGCTGCAGTAAGTTACAATTGCCATGGGTGAGGTTGAAAAATGACAGCCTAGACTTAAACTATATCCAATTGCAGTTGTTGTAAGCTCTATTTCACAACACTAATACTGAGCATGCCCAAAGTGAAACAGGGAAACCTGAGAAGAGTTTATATTCAGTCCATATGCAGCTTCAATAAGCCTCATTCCCTGTGTTCAATGTGGTTGGTCCCAGTGTACCACACTAGCATTATTCACTATTTGTCTGTGTGAACAAAGCCTATGCAAGAGGACACACCCAAAGGTCTGGAGTCATTTGCTTTATTGCAACAGCAGCAGTACCAAATTAGCTGGCAACATTGAAAGATTGTTGGCTTTGTCTTCATGAATAGCACCCTGATGAATCTGTTTGAGAGGAACAATTTGTTGAAGTCAGTGGGAAATGTAGGAAGTTTGAGAGCAGGAACTATAGATTGAGCTTGAAGTTTCTTGTTTGCAAGTAATCAACAACAATCCACCTCAATGTCTAGCAAAATCCCTGCTAGGTCACTAGTCATTCCAAGAGAATATAATTTTTCTCACCCAAAAAGTCACTGCTCATGACATGTGTGAGGTAAACTTTGTGGTTTCATCCATTACAATGTACAACATAATATTTATTGTGGCATAGATTACATTAAAGTGGCAATTTGACAGTTGATACTGGCTCATATGGCACAAAGTGAGTGATCAAATAGTTATTACCTTTCTACTGGGGATTCTACTTGCATCTCAATTTTCATATCCCAGAGCCAGGTATTTGTGAAATCAAAATGCTTGTGATCTCTCATAACACTTTCTGGTGAAGCTAGGAGAATTTGTCTAGTATGTACTGAGAAAGCCAAACTTTCAAATGCAAATGCAAAAACCAAGATGGATCGAGGAAAATCCGGAGATCTCCAGCTGCAACCAAGTTACAATTCCCAAAGAAAACTCCTAATAATTCATACACATTAGGTGCTACTCCATGGAATAACCTTGGAAAACTTGGGGGACATTTCACTCACCAAGACAATTTCATTACAACAATTCATGAAGGATTAGGTATTCTCACATCTGGAAGTTGTGAGAAAGTGTGAAGGGTGGCCAAGGTCAGTGATTTGATTTCACCTCATCAGGGAGGAAGTGTTGGCCTGACTAGGAGACTAGTCATTCACAAATCCACAGTGTGCACCCATCTCACCCACAAAATCACTGATTACGGCATTTACAACAACCACCTCAGGGTCCTTTGCAGTGCTCTCATTCAAATTCTGATCAGTCTAGGACAGGAAAGTCACACCATAGACAAGAACCAGTCTGTTCACCAATACTTGGTTGCACAATCCTGTGCACAAAAGAGTATAATAAAAGAGTAAAATCAAAACCCAGGATTATTCAACAGTCACATGGCTTCAGACAGGGATAGGTTCATAAATATGGATGAGAACTCCAACCCTATTCAAGAATCTCAAAGAAGCCCCTTCACCGACTGTAACCTGCAGTAAGACCTTACACTCCTGATCTGTATCATTGCTTACATTTGAGAGTCTAATCAGAACAGAGATTTTAAACCCCATAGCCAATGAAGACACTCCATAATTATATCCTGTTTGTCCTTTCAGTTCACATTTTGCAAGAATCTGCCCACTAAGTTGCAACATTCTGATTTAAGGGTGCATACATTTTTTACAGGTTGTTGGACTGTCATGTTCATGGGGGTTTGGAGCATAGTATTCTTACTGTTTCTAATGGTTGCTCTAAACTCTAGCCTCTCAGTCTCTTTCTGTTTCTCTACACCTGGGGTCTATGAATACAGACACAGCAAGTAGGCTATGTACTCAAGGAGAGACTACAGCAATCATGCAGTATATCCAATAGAGGATACTTGGACACAACCCTAGACTAACTTCCAAAACTCAATGCAGACCTGGGAATGGAAGCTCCCTTTTGTGTCTGACGATTGGGTCAAAAACCTAGCTTAGGTCATGCCTGAGAGATGCAACCTCAAAAGACCTTAGAAATCAGGGTTCCTCAATTAGATTGAAAGCTTCTGACTGTGTTCTGAGGCCTCACAAATGTTTCCTGGCTGTTGAAATGAATCATTTGCAAATCTAACTTCCCTGTGTCTGCTTGCAACAACAATATCCAAAGATCACAGGCAAAGAAAAACTATAAAGAAACCGAAACGAGGCAGAAAACAGAAAGGAATCATGCAAGAAGCTGAAAACCAATTTGCTTCAGGGAATTTATGTGGTGCAAGTAGAGTAGGCATCAACAAACCCTATAAAATGATCCTTTGCTCTTCAAATAGAAATCCAAGGTCCATGGCATGAGCAACTTAATAAAACCTGTTACAAGACCAAAACTCTTGGGGACACAAGACTCTTCAGCGCTTGCCGCCAGCTCCTGTCTTAGCTGGCTTGGCCTGGGGAGCACGAGTTGCTGCCTTACCGGGCTTACTAGGCTTGGAAGTAACCTCAACCTTCTTGGCCTTCTTTTCATCCTTGGTCTTCTTGATCCTCTCCTTGATCTCACGCAAGGCGGCTTCCCTGGCGGCCGCTCGCACTTCGGTCTTCTCCGTCCTTTTCTTCTGGATCACCTCCAGAGAAGCTCCCACAATGGAGCGAGAGTAGGGCTTGTTGGTGGTCCTGCGCTTCTTCTTGATAGCTTCCGCATGAACGTCCTTTTTATGCTGCTTCCGGAACAAAGCAGTCCATGTGAGCTTCGAGGGCTTCAGTCTATTGTGAAAGTACCTCTTGCACTTACTATTCAAGAACAAAAACACCTGTGAATCACTTCTTATGAACCTGATCCCCCTGCCCGGATAGATCTTGGAGCCACTGAAACGGCAGACCTCCGTCTTGAGCACCATCTTGTCGCCGCCGATACTCGACTCCCGCCAGCGAGCAAACCTCCAGCAGGACAGCCAGCAGCGCCTCTTCCGCACGAAGCAGACAGACGCTCGTTTCCGTCTCCCTATTGTCTTGGCCTCCAAACCCTAACTTTTCCGTCTACGTATTCTCTTGCCCTCCAAACCCTAGCTTTTCCGTCTCCGTATTCTCTTCCCCGCCCAAACCCTAGCTTCACTACTGTTCTCATCCATCCACCGTCCTTGCGCACTTTTCGTGCATTATCTCCATCCCCGACCGCTCAGTGCCCACAAAGCCCCATCGTTGCCAAGTGCAACACGACTAATCAGATCGGCCTTTTTTTGGGCTGGTTATATATAGCCAAAAAGTTATATTAAAAATTAAAAGTGCTGAAATCATGCGCTTTTTGGGAATTTCAATAGCCAGAATTCGACCAGAATTTAAGAAAAATCTCCAGATTTCTACACATGGTTCAAAACCGCGAAGAAAAATGAAGGATGTTTTAAAAAAAGATTACTTTGATATTTTGATTCTAGCCAAATTTGGCGAAATCTTCCTGTGGATCATCGCCACTTTGGCTACAGCACAAACTTGACAAGAAGAACACTACGTCTTGTGCTGGTGAGGTTCGACTAACTTCGGGACAATGCGTGCACGGAGATTTTTCTTTCCCGAGCTCAACAAGTTTAGTCCAAAGTACAGTTTACATGATTCATTCATGAGCAGTAAGCCCTGTAGTAGAGAAGTAGTTTTGAAAGCTATGATTTTTTTGTTTGTAAGTTGGCGATGTAGTCAGTTTTCGGATTTATTTTATCTATCTATTTATTTTTTGTGTGGCTTCCTGAGGAAGTGTTAGCCTTGCTGTTTTCTTCTTTACTGTGAGAATGGAGATTTCTCTATTCTTATGAAAGATATCTATTTATTTATTTTTCGGGGTCATTGCAAAATGGAGAATTTGTTGTCAAGCGATGATTGATGTTTGTATCTTGAGATTCAGGAGCATTAATCAATCAAGCCAGTCGTTGTAATTTGTTTTGCAATCTCTGTCTTGAAGTTGTTGGATTTCTTGTATGTGAAGAAGTTGGTCTAAAAAGCAGAGGAATGATCACTGATCATGTGATTTTCTTCAGTCCTTGGCTGTGTCTTTTCACAAAACCCTATGAGCTGACAGAGCAGGACCTGTTGTTTTGAGCTAAAATTCTTGCATGCACTGATGTTGCGGCTTGTTTGTTGGAACACACGAAAATTTCTCTGATGCTTCCTTGGTGCTTCCTCCAATCCATCTGCAGGTTGCAGGGAAGTTGAGAGAAGGGACATACAAAACATTTGCTGGTGGGGTTTTCTTCATGTGTTGTGAGGACATTTGACCATGGCAGGATGTGCGCTGTACATGCGCCGCCTATGTCCCCACAAGGCAATGGTGGCAATTCCAATTAATATCATCCATCAGCATCAGACGCAGCCCTCTTCCACATTTGCTGCACTCTTTTCCCCTCCACTATTACATGGAAGAATGTCATCTTCACATGTGTCCTCATGTTCAACATTTCAGAACTCAGCCTTTGCTGGTAAAAGCAAGCATCATCCTGAATATTATTGCAGACACCGGGTTCTGGTTCTCTGCTCCACCAGTATAGGAATTGGTGGATTTTCCTCAGATTCATGGGACAGAATTCCAAATGTAAGCAGTTCCAAACTTCCATATTTTGACTGAACGCAGGGGTTTTAGGATTTCTTAGCAATACACAACTGAGGAAAGAGAGGGCTGTGAGCTTGGCTTGTGGAACTAGATATGATTTTCTTTCTTTCTAAATTATTATTATTATTATTATGGGGCAGAGAATGTTAGAGAGTTTCAGGTTTCATTTTATCAAACAAAGTCAATTCAGTTTGAGTTTGATATTCTCTCTTTTGATCATCCAGTTATTTCAAACCATATACTCTTATCTTCATCTTTTTCTTCTTCTTGGGTGCCAAGTGTGCAATAACATAACAAAAATCCAGGGAATGTAAGACCTCTTGGATAGGGTACCATAGAGATTCAATAGAGTTCAACAACAGATTGCTGACAATTAGGACCAATTTTCTTACCAGACATCTGAAGGCAATTCGAATGGGATTCCTTTCCCTGGAAAACCTAAACAGCCTGAGAAAAAAAGGTACATTGCAGGAGTTGACCAAACAGACCGAGTGGATCCTTGGTTACTGGCAGACAAAGACAGCCGCTTTGCAGAGTTCAATGGTGTTCAGATTCACTTCAAGCTTTCAGAACCTTCCGGTTTTCTTTTGTAACCCTCTGCTTTCACTGTTGTCTTTACTCCCTTACCTTGCCCTTGTGTTGTCAGAAACAAACTAGAGGCTACAATTCTTTTAGGCCTTGCATGGTTTTCTTCTTTTCATCTCCATGGCTCTGTTGTACTCCACTTTCTCTTTGTATTGTCCCATGTTTGTCTCTAGATGCAGGATTCTGTGGCTTATATGTAATAGGTACTGGTGATTGATCAGACCTAGCCGAGCAATGGATGGTGGCAAGCTAGGTCTGACCTATGGCCATTATCTGACATAATTGGCACTGGGGAGATATACTGCCACATCACTAGGAACTTTGTAGACTATTGGCTACACCTTACAATGTTCTATGTGCCCATTGCACACATTTGATCCAATAGTTTGACCCTTAGGATGTAGGGCGGAATCTCTCCTGAGTGACAATTACATAGCTCATATGCATCTGCATTGTTCTGATTTTGAAGCAACTTCTAACTGTCTCATTTGGGACTTTGACATTTTCTGCAGAGTCTGATGCATCAGCCAATGATTCAGAAGAACGCAAAAAGTTGGGAACCTCTGCAAATAGGCTACCAGCTATTCTCTTGCATGGCTTTGGGGCATCTTTGTTCTCATGGGAGAGGGTACTGAAGCCACTTGCATCTGTTATCGGCTCTAAGACACTGGCATTTGATAGGCCTGCATTTGGCCTCACTTCTCGCCCACAGCGCAGAGGTTTGTTTCTGGCTCTTTTTACCTGGGTGAGTGAGGTTGTGCTCGCTTTGTGGCTGTTTTGGACTCTACTGACCTAGGCCACAGAATACAAAACAGAGATGCATATAGATGGAGAATCAGATTAGTCTATTGGGTCAGAGCCCTGATCACCTACAGATCTAGTTTGCCTCAAATTCTGTTGTTTTCTTAACCAATCCTTAACCAATCTTTAACCAAAGCACTCCTTATAATTAAGGTACAAGAACTCCACTGTTTTTGTGCTCAAGGTTTGCATCTGAATGTTTTGTGCAGTGGGAAAAGGCAGGCCAGATGCAAATGCTTCACCAGATCTTAATCCTTTTAGCCTGGAATTTTCTGCTGCAGCCACACTTTCATTCATTGATTTTCTGCCAGCAGATAAAGCTGTCCTTATTGGGTACATCCAAACCTTGACAGTGTATATTGGTCTTGCATCTGCACAATGGTATTTCCATGTTGTAGCATGATTATAGCAACTATGAGATCTATTAGTCCTGAAACAACTGTGCCTTATTGGCAATCACACCTCTTTGAATGAAGAAGATTAGTCACTATCATTAGTGCTGAATTGAAGTTAGAGATTATTCTTGTCATGAAAAGGTTATAGAGTTGTGGCTTTGATGGAGTCTAGGCCAGACCTATTTACACCTCTGATTGCATATGCCAAGTAACTGGTAAGTAGCCACATGTCCTGTCATAGAAAATCAGGTTCAGTGTTGGTTCAGGGTTGGAAGTCATGTTATATTTTACTCAGACTAGGATGAATTGTGAGGTGGGCAGGCACTCAGCAGGATGCATTGTGGCATTGCAAGCATATTTAGATGCGCCAGAGCGTGTAGCAGGTCTTATTTTGTTGGCCCCAGCCATTGTCGCACCCATTCTTCTTCAAGAGCTGCAGGCAGCAGCTGCATCGCCTGATCCAGGTATCACAAATGCTGATTTCAGAGACACTATATTAACCTGAAATCCTGACTTCAGTTGAGTCTACTTGCAGATAAGACTTACATCTGTGTCTGACCATATTCACATACCCAAATCAGTTACTGGACTCTCAATATAAGATCATAGGATGCTGGCAGCAGTAAACTCATTTGTCATTTGGACCTGTTCTGAACTGATCAATTGCACATCTAGTACAATGCTAACAGAAGAACCGATGGTTTGCTGTATGGATAGTCACAGAAGAGTTTTGGAAGGCACTTAAATGGCTTATTGTAACTGATCAACAGTTTATGTATACAAAGTTTGTCCATAATGACAGTGCATTGTTCTGGTCTACGCAGCTACAGAGCCCAGCAGCCAGCAAACTGGGTCTCATACAGGAAAGCAGCAGAGACTGTTGCTGCAAAGTGTGTTGTCTAAACTGCGGTTTGCCCTAAACTGGGCCCTATGTCAAGTGGTGAACTTGCTACAAATTGTGAAAACAGCAATTCAAGCAGTGGTTGTGATACTGGTGCCAGCAAAGATTGCTGCATCAACAAAAGCTGTCTTTCATGCTGGGTATGAAAAGCTGTTGATTGCAGCATTTCACTCAGCTCTGGCCATTTGGGTGGTAACTTCCCTGCTCCACACTGAATATATCAAAGAGCTACTGTGAAAACCTATTTGGTGTGCACGTGATCAGTGGGAAGATCATCAAGTTGATATGGCAATGATGAATTTGTCTTACTAGGTCAGGGCAATTGTTTTTTTTGAACAGATTCGGATAATAATGGACAAGCTAGGGACACGAGCAGTACGACTGGCATGGTATGACTCAAAGAAGGCCAATGAATATGTGATCAATGGATACACTAAGGTAACACCTCTCTCACCCAATGTTATTCTTTTAACATCTGACCTATAACTGAAGTACTAAGGCATTTTTAGTCATGTTCTGAATACTGAATCATTTGGGTGACAAATTACAGATAATCGGTCAGCAGTTAGGTTCAGGATAGGTGAGAGAGGGTGAGGGTTGACAATCTAAAACTTATCTTTCTTCAAGATTATTTGTATCTGAGATAAAGGACTCCATTTGGAATCAATTCCAAGGCTTGGGTTTAGGAGCTTAGTTCAGGACTGGAGACCAAAATTGTCCTGACTATCCTGATAGCTGATGTGATATCTTTTGCAAGTTGTATTGAAGCCAGGGAGATCTAACAAACAAGCATTGCTTGGATTTGTGTTGGCCTGCTTGTTATCCCCTCAGAACAGGAGTTTAGGGCTTTTTGTTGTGAACTGGAATCCAAAAGTTCGCTGATTATCCTGATTACCATTTTTATTTGTTGGGTGTTGTGTTGCAGCCACTAAGAAGTAAAGATTGGGAACAAGCATTGCTTGAATTTCTGTTAGCCTTACTGATTAGCCCATCAGTTGGCATGCAACAGCAGGCCCCACTGACCGAACGCTTAAAAGAAGTGACCTGTCCAGGTAGCATGCCCCTTCAATCCCTGGATGTTGGAGTTCAAAAGATTCGAGATTCTTGTGACTGTCATATGCACTAGATTTAGTATGCATCAAGAAATACCTTTTTTGTCCTCTCAACTAACATGACTTAAGGCAGAGAATTTCTCTTTGTGAGATACGGTTTGTTGGTTGATGGCCATGTGTGATGAGGCTTGCAAATGAATTTGATATACATGCAAATGCCATGGTGAGAAAAGTCTTACTGGATTCAATGATTTTGGTTGTGGCAGTTCTTGTAATAACAGGTGATACGGACCAATTAGTGCCAGCATGGAATGCAAAGCGGTTAGTAAATGCTCTTCCACAAGCCAAATTATCCCTAATTAAAGAATGCGGACACCTACCACATGAGGAAACACCTGATGAGTTTCTCGCTCTTGTCAAAGATTTTTTTTCACAGATTGTCTCGACAGATGCCAAGACAGAGACGAGCTTTGCCCCAACCTGAACCCAAATTGGTTGATTTGACTAGCGCACACTTGTTCATGGCTTGAATTCTTTCTCATGTCTCCTTCAAATTTGTTTGTCATCTCAAAGGTGTAGGATGTTAAATATTTCAATGTCAAGGAGCCGTTGTTCAAACCTTTTTTCCTATGTGGAATCATGTAAATATGCTTGATGGAGTGACAACATGTATCAGATTGTTGTCAAAGTCATGTTCTGTTCATCATCATGAACTATTCCTTTGACCTGATAAAACCACTAATGAGTTAAAACATAGTGGATGAGTACTTAGTTCACAGGACTGGGTACAGGCCATTGTGTCTTTGAGGAATTTGGGCAGGCTCAAAATAGACCCACTTTATTGGAACTGAGATTTTTGGAAAAAAACAGACTAGAACCAAGGGTTAACTCCTAGTTCCAGTCCAGGTTGGCAAGAATTGGACCAGAACTATGTCTGATTTTCAGAATTGGAACCCAAACTAAAACCAGAAGCTTTTTGAAAAAATGGATTCACAATTACATTTAAATGTGGAACTAGAATTGAAATGGTTCTAATATATTTTTCAAAACCAGAACTGGAGGTTTTTGGCATAGAAGTAAAGATCTGGCCAACAATGATTTCTACTTTATTGGAAGAGGTTTGAAAGTTCCCAAGTTGCCTCCCCTATGGAGTGGCAAGGATATTGTGTTTAGATTCATTATAGAGTATAGTAGCTTAAGGGATTTTGGGACCTACTAGGTAATAATAGGTCTATTTTTACAAGAGGATTTTTCAAATATGATATATTGGCTTTTGTTGAAACTGGAGATTAGTTATAGAGTTATAATATCTTGAAGGATTTTGGTTTCTTTTAGAGAACTTTTTGAAGATTATATTTTTGCATGGTGAAATATTTGAGTTTCCATAATTCTTCTTTTGCCCTAAGATATTTTCAATGTAAATGGCAAGGCCACAGTATGACACACCCCTTGTTCATTCAGTTCCTCTTGTGCCTAGTATGCCATGATTTGTCCACTGACCATAATCCCGAAGAAAAATTCATCCCTACTACTGTAGCCTGTGCCATTGGCCCAAGTGTGAACGCATTCAGGGCTGAACTGATTTTTCACTCCAAACCCAATTTTTTGCAGTTTGTTTGAATTTCAAGCAACAAAATTCAATCAAAACTCAATATATCTCTCACATCTTATTAGCTCTGAAATTTATGAAATAAAGTCTATTAAATCTGACTTGCTCAAGGCTTTCCAACAACACCAAGAACGCCCCCAAATTCCAATGCAGTTTTCAATTTTGATTTTGTTTAATTTTCATGAAAAAAATGGTTCAATAATCAGTATCTTCCACACTGTAGCTTCAAAGAGTCTCAAACCAATACGATGCACCTACTCATCAAGAGCTTTTTTAATATATCAAGAGTATCGCATGAAGCACCGTGGTTTGGGAGATCTCACCATGACAAATAAAACAAAACTACCTTGCTTCATAGATAATAAGTTCCATCATAGATAAGTAGGTTGGGGGTTGGTAACTAATAAGTAAGTAAGTAAATAGGTTAGGGGTTAATAACTAATACATAGAGAGGTAAATAAATAGGTTTTGGGGTTGATAATACATACATAGATAGATAGGAAATAGGTGGGTAAGTTGTAAGTATGTAGGGGATAGGAAGGTTCAAGGTTGGTAATTACCATACATAAATAAACAAGTACATAATATGTAAGTAGGTGCGTTGGAAGGTTTGTTGGGGATAAATAGGTTGAGGTTTGGCAATTAATAGGGAGGTAGATAGGTAGGTAATGTAACATTAAAAATTTAACTATATTTATATTTATATAATTTCAGAAATCAAAAGCATTTCATTGAGAGATTATATTTGATTTTTTTTCCAAATAAAAATATATAAATTTATGTAATTTTCTACTATTTGGAATTTTTAAAATTTTAAATGAAATCTCAAGGAACCAATTGTAATTTTAAATATTTTAAACTAATGTGATACACTTTAAATTTTGAAATTAAAAAGCATTATAAAATTTTAAACAAATTAAATTTAATAATGAATATTAAATATGTACATATGTGATCAATTTCAATATAAAATTAATTCATTATGTAATAAGGTTATAATGCACAATATTTTTTAAATATGTGTTTTTATTTATTTTGTGATGATATTTTTTATCATCACATGAAGTGATAGTTCGATAGTAAAAGGCCTTGGGTTGTTGTTGAAAAAGTGAAGGTTAAAATCTCAATTTGGACACATCATGATTATGACATCATCACCATGATTTAATGTGGGTTTGACAACTAACAACAATTGGTTCGAAAATAATAATAATAATAATTGGGTGTTGGATTCCCAAGCCTAGCATAATTTGGAACTTGTAAATATTTCAATTTTAAAATAATAATAATTCAAAGGTATCATTAGTACTAGTATTACTATTATTATTATTTAATATCCAATTTTTTACTGTTTAATTTCTTTTTAAAATTATTATTGCCACATCAACTAATAGTTTCAGTTATCTCAATTGTTTTGGATAGTCATTTTAAATATTTTTAGTTAAATAGACTTAGTTTGATTTTTGTCATAAACAACTAGTTTGTTTTGATTTTAAAAAAATTGTCCATTGCCTATTTTGACTGAAATTTTAATCACAAAGCCAACATAAAATATGATGTTATGTAGTAGTAGAAATTAGGTTAGATTAGGTTAAGTAGTTAGCCATGCTCAGCTAAAATATGATTGATTTTTTAATTAACTTATTACCAAAAGTAGTAAATAAATGCATGGCATTTTCTGTTTTGTTGTGATTTGCCACATGTCCATGCATCATGGGATCAAAACACCTATGTTTTCATATTCTATTTACTAATCTAACAACTATGATTGAATATACGGATGTCAACCATGGCTCTACTTACAAAAAACACCATCAACCATCACTATATGCTCATGGGAAAACATTGTTGACCATGTAGTTGCAAACAACATCATGACTACACATGGAATGACATTTGTGACCCCAAGAACAACTAGATGTCCTTTTCAACAAGTCCTTTTTGGCACAATCATCTAATCACTAATGTTGTTTTTGCTTACAAATGTTATATGGATCCCATTTTGGATCTCATCTTTTTGTCATAGTTAATTTTAAGATATCTCCCAAACCAATTTACACCCCATCACAAACCAAGTTTGACCTAGGATGCCCAGATTCAAGATATTGAACAAGTTAACATCCCATTTTACGATGTTCTACCAAGGTGGGACTGTTTAGCAACTATATCTAGCGGGTATCCTAAACTAGCCATAATTCTAGACAAACTACTCAGTTTATGTCTAGGTTAACTAGACATTTTAAGTGGGACAACCTAGATTTTGGACATGTTCCAAGTAAAATAGGTTAGTTAGTAAAATTCTAGGCTAACTGGACATTCTAAGTAGGAAATTTTAGACAACCCAGTTTTGGATAGCTAAGGGGTTTGAACCTTGACAATTTTGGATAGTTAAATCTTATGAGGTCTATATAGTGGACAATTTTGGAATATAGGTTTGTGACATAAATTAGATGTATAGAGGTAGGAAAGAATGAGTAATCTTTATGGTTGGGAGGGGAACTTTACAACTTTTAAGGTTACCCAACCCTAAATCTAATTCATCTTTACGTTGATTAGTATGGAAAATGTGTGTGTGTTCTAGTTGTCTTTTTGTTAATTTGAAAATGATAGAAAGAGGGGGAAATGAGGATCATGACAAAATGAAAGGAAAAGACAAGGGACAACTTGTTGTTGTTAAGGAGGAGAAAAGAGGCAGGATGGCAACTAGCAAGAAAGTCAACAAAGACATGCAAGGAAAGGGTTATAGAAGGCAAAGGGGAGAAGAAAAGAGCAGAGGGAAAGGAGGTTTGGTGTGCATCAGCATCAAAATTTTGGAAAAACACAAGAAATAAAGCATTGGGGAGGGAGGTTGCAAAAATGATGTGCACAATACGAAGCAATTTGTTGGGTTGTGCCATGGATTTTTCGAGATTAGAATGCATCTTAGTTTTAGTTAAACCTTGATGAAAGCCAGAAAGGGAGGAAGATAATTGGATAACGAAACCTCAGATAAGAACCAAGAAAATAAGGTTGGGTTATAAATGGTTATGGATGCATAAATGATAATAAATGTTAATTGATCCAAAATTAGAAATTTCCATTGTTTGCTAAGAATCCAAATAATAAACCCCTTGGTAATTTTACCAAGGGTAAGGAAAAGAAACCGACTAGTAGGTTAAGCAAATAGTTATCCTTAACATTCTAGGGTTAATATTGTACTCAACAGGGACATTGGCAACCCTATTGCCAACAAGTTGTGTTGGGACTTTTTGTATTATAATGAAAAAAAATAGTACAGTTAAATTGTGAGAATTTTCAAGAATATTGGCAAATTTGGAAACTTGGTATTGGTCACCTAGTCAATTGGCAACAATTGTTGGTCCATAAGTCGTAAGCTTTAAACTTCAAATATTGGTTGTATTTTTGGTGTAGTTTATGTTCAAGTATGGAAGATGGAAGTAGAAAGGTTAAAATTATTAATGGATCTCATAGGAAAGAAAGGTTCCAATCTTAGACCTTAATTGCAAGAAAACAGTAAAGTAGGAACTTATATCACCTTATGAGGTATGTATATCTTGGTAGCACGATATTTCTCTTTTGTACCTTCCTTTCTCCTTTTGGGCGAATGTTTGTTTTTTTAATAATCTTTTCAGGGCTTCATGTTTCATCATCTCATTGATGGAGAGACATGAGAGGTGGCACCTTACACATGGAAGCCAATGGGGAAAAATCTTTCTATGGAAGGTGCCATCTCACTGCAAAATAGGAAAGTTGGTTCTTTACACACACAAAGGCAATTGTGATCATGTTGTAATTCCGGATATTTTGCACGTATCATGAATGATTGTACCCACCACTGAAGTCAAGCCATTTGTTTTGTGGCAACTTTTCATTACTTTGTGAAACTTTTTAGGGGAAAAATTGGGGGATTTTTTTTGCCCCACTGCAATAAATGTGTTTTTTTTGAGAAAAAAATGTCACTTTTGAATTTTTTTAAATCACTGAAAAGAAAACCATGAGACAGCAGGTATAAGGAATTCAAAATCAAATTGCCCAACAATCATGACATAGGTCATTGTGCATTATTGCCTAATTACTAAAAAAACTATCCAGGAAAAATGCCATTTTTTTTTCCCCAAAAACTTTCAGTACTCAAGAAATGCATGTGCAATAGGCTAATGACATGAGCCATGAAGTATGAAGTGTAGGGTAATGCCCAAGGAGCAGGGACACCCCAGAGTAAGTGCCTGCTCAAGGCCAAGCCAAGGGGTGTTTACTTTTGGAACTACCCTGCTCTGAGGGCTTTGCTGAGTGTAAAAGATGACACAACTTTTTAATTTAAAAAGATTTCCTATGAGACCTTGTGGTGGTTCTTACGCCATGCAAAGACACTTGGGGCTGGGCTTTCCTGGATTTGCTCTCAACCTCAACCCTCCCTCATGGGGCCCTTATTCCAGTAAAGCCCGTGCCCTTGGGCTTTACCCAGCACAAAACCGGTGACAGAGGAACAGGTTTCACATAGCAGGCCCACCATGTGGAGGTTATCCCTGGCCCAGTTCCCATGTGGAGTGCCAGTCCACCACAATCATAAGCCACAATGAGAAAGCTGGATTGGGAATTTGCTTTGAAAAAGCGAAAACTTTCACATTGAGACCAGCATCCAAAGTGGTGGGCCAAAAAGGGAGGGTTTTCTAACAACCCCTGATGTTTCCAGGAGGCCACCCCTCACGACTTTAGACACCATTATGGCCAACCTCTCACTCACATCTCCAGGAAGCATCAAAGTTGATGGGGCTAACAAAAAAACCCCACACACACAGTAGAGAAGAAAAAAAAACCCCCACACACACCAAAGAGTTATCCGCAAAGTAACCATGTTTTCACCCTCTCTTTGGGCCTCCTTTCACCCCCTGTCCCCTCTTTGAGTGGTATCGGCAAAGTAAAGACATTTTAATATATCTCAGTATAAAATGCGGATACCCAGCACAAAGTTTGTGCACAAGGTTTGAGACTAATCTTCTTTATTAATTCACTTGTCTGTCCGTCCGACGCGACAGTTCCGCGTTTTAATTCGCCGGCAGAACCGGCCTCTGCATTTTCTATGGCAGAACC
>Ga0209208_10001923_pt1 | contig 29729 bp, 17 predicted proteins | sample S1TSphfallax_3_FD_187694 | JGI IMG/M metagenome (GOLD analysis project Ga0209208, IMG submission 187694) | Host-associated microbial communities from peat moss isolated from Minnesota, USA - S1T2_Fd - Sphagnum fallax MG (SPAdes) (version 2) | ecosystem: Host-associated > Plants > Peat moss >...
AGAGAATGATGTAATCAAGTATTTGAGAGCTTTGGGATTTAGCCAACTTATGGGTTATTCAAAAGAAAGCCAACCATAGTTGAGTAAGAGAAAAATAAAAATATTAATACAGTGGCTGACCCTATTAGATAATAGCTGGAGACATTTTATTCATGTCAGGGAGTGTGCTCGCAATTTTTTCATTTCTTTTCAGAAGGAGCCATTTTATTGGAATTTGGGGAAATTCTAACATAGATACCAAAATATCCTTCTCTCCATTTGCCCTCCCCACCCCCCCTTTACAATTTACATCCATGAAAATTGAGCCACACCCAAATAATATGGGATAAAAAATGAGGTGTTATAATTGCAAATGTCTCAGGGAACATGTTGAGAACTTGAGGAAACCTTTGTGAACGTAATGGGACCACATTGAGAACACATTGGGAACAGAGAAAACAAAAAATACCCCCCCCCATTTTCGCACAATTTCCTAAGGCTGGTTAGAGGCAGAGTACAGCCTAACACCGTTCTCTGAAGGGTGCAATGAATATTATCTGACTGCCGCTCCCTGTTTCTGATTGGCTAATCATAATGATTGATCCAAGTAGTTTGCTTTAAAGTAAATAACTAAACTAGGTTGTGAGAAATATTTTTGCAGTCTCTAATACTAAGCCTAGCCTGAGATGCCATGGTCACTAACACTAGATTGCTTTGTAGCACTTACTTCAAGCATACACACAGCTTCCAAGTGTATGTTCTTCTTATTCTTCCTTTTAATCAACTAATTTTCTTGCTCCACCATCCTCACCCTGGCCTGGTCAGAGGCTTTCTAGAAGCCGGGATCAACCAAGCCCTGCCAGCTCTCATGTATGGGTCCCCCCCAGCTTGAAGTGGTAACTTTCTTTTTCTCAAGCAATCCATAATAGCCCAACAATGGGTTGGTGGCATGGTGTAATATACATAATAAAATCCCGATTGTAGGACGTCAAGAAGTATAGAGAGAGAGGAATCCACCTTTCCTGGCAAAGAGATTGACTGAACTAGATCATTGCATCCCCATTGCAGATGCAGTCTGTTAAGGAATAACAAAAATGGCCATAACCCATCTTCTGGAATATTCCCATACCCAAGGTTCTATTAACCAATGATTATGGGAATATTCCTGTGGCAAGCGTTAAGAGACAGGCTTAAAAGGCTTCTTCTCCCTGGATCCTTGGTTAGGGAGAATATTTTTAGAAACCCCGGGCTTCTTATACCTTGACACAAGAATATTCAAAAAATCCATTTCCGTTAACTAACTGGAAGGGAAGAATCCAGTAGTTGAGTACCAGTTTTTAGTGGGCAGCATCAAATATATGCAGTCTCAATGTGGCCCTTCTATTCAAACCCACTTTCAAACAAATCCCTCAGCCAATGGACACATATCTATACACGACAAAACTTCACCCAAATGGATAGTATACTAATTTAAGTACATGCCCAAAGGACAACTTAGTCAAGTTTTGTGGCCCCCCACCCCCCACATTCAAACGAAACAGAAGAAACGAATCTACGCTCATCATCTGCTACTGCTGCCATTCGCCTCAGAATCTATCCTTTAACTTATTGGCAATGGACTCTCTTTGCAATGGACTTGTCCTTTGTGTCAGGGAAAACCAAAAAGAAAACACTTATTGGCAATCGGCGTGGAATCATTCCGTTACCATGACCATGACACCAGTGTCACCAAAAGAAAGCAGCAGAGAGGAAATTAGTTCCTCCTCCTCACCACTGAGGAATTAACTTGTTGATACACCTACATCAGATCTCCACTCTAAAGCTCCAACCTCACTCAACAAACAGGGCTTGCATGATTTTGCATAAATGAAATGTCAGATGCAATCCTCTCTAGCCTAGATAATAACCTTCATCTCAAAATGACGCTAATGGGTGATTGTTGGATTGGCACCCTTTGGAATCACTCTCATGAGCATATTTTCAATTCATGCTCCCAATGCATAGATAAACATGCATTTTCTCTTTGACTTGCTAAATTGATGGTTTTCGAACCTTGGGACATGTAATAGAAACGTCATAGCATTTCTGAAGCTCTCCTCATGAATATGTCAGAATTAGATATTAATGAATTGCTATCATAAATATTTTGCATTTTATTTTTTTCACCATATGATACAAGCAAAGCTTGTGTTTCGTGATTCAACAACAGCATTAGACTCACCATTGAACACGTGACAACACAAAATTACAAATGGAAAAGTTGAACAAGACTTTTTCTATTGATTCAACTCAAACTTTGAATGTACTTCTCAAAACATACACAACAAAAATAACTCTTGCTACTCAACAAGATGACAATAAGGACATTTGACTTTCTCACTTTGGACATGACAAGACACAAATAGCCCTTTGGTGACTAGCTTTCAACTCCTATTTTTACAATTGTTCAAGGAACTCAAATGCACTCACTTCACACACAAATTTCATCTCGATGCTCCAATTATCCTTTGGATCTTCATCATCTTACAACCATCCTTTAATTCTAAATCTCATGCTAACATGACATTTCAAACCTAAATCCTAAGTTCTCAACACAATAGAAATCATCAAGTAACCTAATGGTTAAATTACAATCTTGTCAATGTGAACATCCAACATTCATCTAGTTGCATTCATTAGTCACAACCTCAACCTCCAATTCTACCAAAACATCACCAAAACACATAAATAAATGTTTCATTTAATTTTGTTTAATTATCATAGTACATCACTTAAGTCTCCTTTTGACCCCTAGCTTCACCATGCAAGCTTGGTTCTCTTCACCATCATTCCATTGCATCTCCCATCAAAAACATAAGACAAGAAACCAATTTGGCAATGGCATCCAAGTCGTTGTTTTCAATATTATTCACTTACAAATCCACACATATTAAATACACACATTCTTGTTATTTAAACAACAAAGATAAACTTCACATTTGGCCGCCTCCAATATAACAAAGTAGTGGTGTGAACTTTCACTTTAGTTGATGATAATGTGCACAAATTTCATTCCCCATTCACACTTGCAAAAAATAAATAAAATCACCATTCCATATCACACCAAGTTTTCAAAAGATCCAATAAAAGAAATATCTATTAAGTAATGGCCATTGGGATGACATAGAAGAAAGGACCCCAAAATATGTATCACACAATGGCCATGGAGAGGACCCAAGAATAAGTATATAATCAAGTAACAATGGGCAAACATGTCCTTTGCTAATAACACTAAGAATGTCACACCTTGGTTTTATTAGACCCATCAAACTTTTTAAAATCATAGGAAACATTTCAATAAATATTTTCATAAAAAAAATTAATGAATGCGTTTATTATGCACCATAGATTTTAGAATTTCAATTATATCAAATATATTGCATATTTTGATGTTCCTAATCATTGCATTTAGAAAAAAAAAATTAAAATGTAACACTGGTTTCTTTCTTTCAACTTTTTGATAAAAAATACAAATTTGAAACATGATTTGAGAATTTACTTGGAATTTTTTCTCCTAAGGTAACTTTGAAATCATTTTTAAAAATATATATTGGGAAATTAATTGAATAAATATAAATTAGTTACAATTTTTAAAATTTTTAAAATTTGATACCTAAAGGGGCCATCGTTGTTTAGAATACAAATTTTTTAACAATTTTCACTTTTTTATTTCAATATAAACTTCAAACCATATATGAAGGCAATCAATGGATAAACATGAAGAATAAAAATTCAAAAAATTGTGAAAACATTCTAAGAAAAGGACCCAAGAAGATAATTTGGCCACTTTTGGTTTTCTAACCATTCCTTGAAGTGGTTCTTAATAGTACCAGCCAAGGATAGGTTTGCCTTTATGCATTCAGGTATTGGGAAAATTTAAATTGAAGTTCTCTAGGTTAAGTTTTGAAAATATATATAATTTATTGTAAAAAGTCCAATTTGAACTTGAACATTTGCAAAAGAAGTGCCACATGCAAGCAATTAAGTACACAATAAAGTAAACTAATATTAATCTAAAGGTGGTTTTACTAATATTAATGTAAAAGGAAGATGCAATTGAAAAAATTCAAAATGAATTTTGTTTTAAGTAACCTAGTTTATTTCATTTACCTAACATTTGATCTAACTAACTTGTGTTTCATGTAATATTAGTAATTTCACAACACCCCCTCTTACTAATAAGGTGATGATAATGGCTAAACTTTAAGATTGTGGTTAATATTATGTGGTTGATCACATTTGATTGGGTTTAAATAGAATACACCCTTATTTTGAATCACTATGGGGTGAAAGCATGAAATAATGAGCTAATCCCACCAAAGTTCAAGTCATTTTCAAGGACTGCATTTTCCATGTGGTAGTTTTCTATTGGTTTATATTTCATTTTTCACATAGTTTTCAAACATAATATCAAATTTGAGGCCAAATATGACGTATAACACAATAAAAACTCAATTTTTTTTGCATCAAGCCTTAGATTGTAATCAAATATATAACTTTACTCTAAACCATGATTACAAATTCAAAATTATAATAGTGTTTAAACATGTTTGAATATTAAAATCTAAAAGCCTATATGTATTTTTATTTTTTGAATGTTTTGAACATATGAATCCCTTCTTGTGGAATATATTAAAGTTCACAAAAAAAATTGAAATGATTTGGTGAACATTTGATAAGGAAAAATGATTTTTGAAACAAAAAAACCACATGTCCACATGTTTTTCTTAATTGTTTTATACATATAAAAGGACTTTTGAAACATGGTGAATTTTCATGAAAAAATTGTAGTTACAACTTTGAAGGTATAAAATGTGTTTCAAAAATTAAATGATTTTTTGATATATAGTGTTCCCATGGTGATTTTTCAAAAAAACTTTCTGGCTCCTTATTTCATGTTTTCACACTATGATTATTTTGCATGTCATCTCAAACTTTGTCCTTCCAAATGTTTTTGTCAAGATGTTTATAAGTTCTTTTTAAACAAAGATATACCCCATCTCCATTTCATTCACAAAGATTTTCATATGCACATAGTGTAATGAAATTCCACATGTTACATGTGAGTTAAATATTGGATTTATATGTCCAAGTTTTGTGTTGGCTCGATTGTCACAAAGTAATTTTATAATGTTCAAGTGGAACTTGCCAAGTTCTTTAAGAAATATGGTCATCCACAATAATTCCTTTGCCCTCTCTACCATCTATATACATTCAGACTTGGTAGATGACAAAACCATAGATGGCTGACATTTGTTAAACCATGTTATTGTAGCTCTCCCTTTTCAAAATTAATATCTCCCAATTGATTTCCTAGTCTTTAAGCAACCACTCTAATCACATCAATGTATATTGTTAGAATCTTCATATCTCCATGATGGTAAAAGATAGCAAGATCATAGGTCTCCTTGAGGTATTGCAATATTTACTTCATGGCAAGCGTGTGAGATTCTTATGGTTTAACCAAGAATCAAATGACCACTATAATGGGAAATGATAAGTTTAACTAAGTGTTCATTAAACAATTCAATTTACTTATGATTCTCTTGTAGAGCATTTGATTTACCTTTTTTGCATGCATGCATGCTAAACTCTAATTTCAATCCTTCAATCATTTGTATATGCACATGGTTACAATTCTCAAAACCAAACTCTTGCAAGAAGTTGATAGCATAACCCCTTTTTGACATACAAATTTCATTCTACAAACATTTGAATTATATTCCCATGTATTTTTTAACGTGACCAATATTGGTATTTTAGCCATTAAATCTTTTCGATGTGATCCCTAGTTATGAAATGATCATCTACATAAATTATCAAAATAATTTTTTTAAAATTTTTCAATAAGATAATATAAATTGTAGTTATAGTTACTATGTTTTAACATTTAACTTTGTAAGTACTAGTCTATTTTCTTGTACCAACTTGTCCTTGGGGGTTTTTGGAAACCATACAAGGTTTTATTCAACTTACAAACTTTAATATTGATTTTTTCATGTTTAAAGCCTAATAATGGTTCCATGAAGACATTTCATTTTATATCACCATTAAAGAAACTAGTTTTTACATCCAAGTGTGATATTTTCCAATTGTTTTTAGCCACAAGAAAAGTGGTGGCTCTTGTAAATGTCCACTTTGTTACTAGTGTGAAAGGTCCCTCATAATCCACCATTTTTTAATGTTTAAAACTTCTAATGATTAGCCTAGCTTTGAACTTGGGTCTTGCCCTTTTATCCTTGGTTTGATTTTAAATATCCACTTTGTATATTTTGGTTGTTTGAATTCAAAAGGGTAAATCCACCAATGACCATGTCTAATTTTTTTTCTATCAAGCCCATTTTTTCAAACATTTCTTTATTTCGTTTTTTATATTTTATTGCATTATGAGACTAAATATAAATGAACCATCTTGTGTTGACTCTCATATATCTATTACAATCAAAAAAATTCTTTGTACTTATGTGGAAAAGTTTTGATGTGAATAGATTTTTTTGGGAGTTGAACTTTCACCTAGCAAGTTTGTATTCAATTAAAATGTTTGTTTGTAGCATTATTGTCAATTAAATATTCGAAATGTGGGTTGACAATTTTTTTTAATTATTGACATTTGTGGTTTTTTTGGATAGAAAATTGGTGAAATTAGTTGGTGATCATCTCCAAATGGTTGGCTTTTTGGCAAATCCAAAGGTTTCATTGATAAATTTTTTCCTTTAGTCTTGACAATTCTACCATTGAATGAACTTGGGCTCTTCAATTTGCAAGAACCACAAATGTCCATTTGTTCACAATGCTTGCATCAAGATAAACATATCTTGATGTGATGATTTTTTTTTAGTAGACCATAACATCAACAACCATGAGTTTGATCATTAAACCCCACCATTCATGACACATTCATGACTTTCGATTTGAAATTTGTTTTATAATTGTTTAAGAATGTTTACAACTTAAGCACAATATCCAAAAGTTCAAACATGGACCAAGTTTGGTTTACTACTTGAATACATCTTCTTTAAAATGCAACCATTAATGTATGTTTGAGTACGTAGATGATTAAGGAAGTAGCATGTAGTTTTGACTAGCTTGCCCCAAAGCTGTGATGGAACTTAGTTTTGAACACTAGCTTATGTGCAATTCCATGAATGATCAATTATGCCATTTGCCACAACCATTTTGTTCTACAATACAACTTTCAATAGTTTCATGTTGAATTATATTCAATCTACGATATTCTTCAAAGTCTTTAAAATTTTATTCTTTGCCTTCATCATTCTTTAGAGCTTTTAATCAATAGCCACTTTTGTTTCCCACTAATCTTTGAAAGATTTTGAATTTATTGAAAACTTCATCTTTTCTATGGAAAAAACATCCAACATTTTCAAGTGTGATCATCGACAAATGTCATCATGAAGTAAAAATGTCCTTGAAATGTTGGTGTTGGAAGGGGTTGACACAAATATGTGTGGATTAGATCAATTTGTTTTCTAGACATTGCAAAGCAAGTCTTGAAGTTTTGTGGAACATGCTTGGCTTGTGGGTATGTTGTACAACTATGCTTGACTAAGGTAGTTGAGGAACACCAATGGTATGGTGTTTATTAATCATGGCATGCAATTGCTAATAGTTGACATGTCCCATGCATCGATGCCACAACTAGTGCACATTGTCATTTTCTATCACAATTAAATTATTCTAGAGCACTATAATCATGGGCTACATGCATCTAGCTTATACAACTTGTTAATACAATTTCTATTACCATTGGTTAATAGGACTTTGGGATTTATTTGTTGATTATGACACATTGATTTGAATTGAACAAATGATAACCTTTATTTACAAAATAACTAAATAATAGAAGGTATTTTTGAAAAAAATGAACATATAAAGCTTCAAGAATTGTTGTTATTTTTCCATTTGGCAAGGTTAAGTTCACATTACCTTCCACAATAATTGGATGGTGTCCATCATCAACTATTATCACTATTAAAAAAAAATTGCCTTCTTGACCTTGTTGAACAATTTTTATAATTTGTGAAATTTTTGCTAGTTCCTACATCTAAATATAAGATGGAGGATTTTTCTTTGGTAAAGTTTAGATTGGATTAAATTTTTTTTTATAATATGTGTATCAATTTCATCTAAGATTTCTTTTTCAATGGCACTATCTTTGTTGTTAGCTCAATCTATGGCTTCAAAATTTATAACATGGGCATAAACATGTTTGTTTCAAGCCTTGTAGTTAATCGACTTTTGTTCATACTCTTTGAGCTTATCCTCTAGATGCTTCAAGGGGTATCTCTTTCCCAATGGCTTCCCTCATGACAATGGCTACAAGTTTTTGGTTAAACTTTGGGAAAATTTTGCTCCTTGCAACAAGACTATGTGCTTGGTGTGAAGTGCTTCAAGAGAGTGAAATTTTTTGTTCCATCATTCTCGCATTTCTATAGTTTTCAATTAAATGGGCTTATTTTTAAAATAATTTTGCCTCAAGATTGGCAAAATTTGGTGGAAAATCACTCAATTTGATTTTGAAAGCAATTGCACCATAATGTAATATTTCAATGGGAAAACAAATAATACGACATCAACTGACCATTGGGAATTTTGTAACCCATGCCAACAAGTTGGTTCACATTTTGTTTGACTTCCTTGATGAGATCTCCCATCTTTTTATCATTGGCAAGTTGAAGATTGTAAAGATTTTGCTTCAACATCAATCATTTCCCTATATTTTGGTTTTGTATAAATTTCCAAATGTTTTCCACATTTCACAAGGGTTAGTAAGATCAACAATGTGATGATAAAATAAATCTTTCACATATGTTAATGTGACCAATATCCTTAAATTTCAGAAATTCGTCATCCCCATTCTCAATTGTCATTATGGCACATTTAACTTTGTGCCATTGGTGTTATTCTTGCCAATGGAAAACTTTGACTATCTTTGTGCCATGCAAACTCTTGCTACTAAGATTTCTGCTCTTAATGAATAATTTTCCCTATGTTGAATTGTTTTACTCATGTTTTTCTATTGAATGAACCTTTAAATATTTTTGTAGTTGGAAGAGACTTCACATTTTAAACTTCCAAATCCTATACTTGGATTACCTTTCAAAGTATAAGCCTTTAAAATTTCCATTATACCATTAGTACTGGTCTTGTTAAGTAAATTTGTGTTAGAAAAAGAACACTCGCTATCACTCTTCAATGCTTTGTACCATTGGCAAAAGCCCAGTATTAATGTTCTAATACCATGAAAGAAACAAAAAACATGTTTTAAAAACTCCAAACTGAGCTTGAACAATTGCAAAAGAGTCACCAAAAGTTAGTGATTAAGTACACAACAAAAAAAACTAATATTAGTTTGAAGGTGGCCTTAATAATACTAACATAAAAAAACATTCAACTGGATTTTCTTGGAATGAGTTATGTTCTAACTAACCTTATCTATATTATCTACCTATTTTATGTTTTACCTAACTAGTATTATTACTAGTTTCACAACATTTTTTGAAATATTCTAATCAAAGGTTCAAAAGTTCTTGAAAATAGATTTGGATTTAGGTTGTGAAATTGTCTTTTGTTGAAATTAAAACTCAAACCCAAATTCCCTTTTTGATCCGTTTCAAAAGAGGTCCAAGTTCTTTAGTTGTATAAATCAAAGGTTTTTTAACAATGCCAAAACTAATCCTTCTTGTTTGTGTTGACAATTCCGCTTTAGGGAAACCTTATGAAATAAATTGTGGTCGTGTTGGGGTAGTGAAGTAACATCTAGGTGGTACCCCATTTGCTATTTCTCCTCACCCAAACAACAAACAAATTAAATGAACCCTTGTCATTCCAAAAGAAAAATAAAATGGGCTTCATCATTACCTATTTCAAGGATTTTTTTTTTCTTAACTATGTTCTTCCCCAATTTTCCACAATTTTCTCCTACATTAAGTACACCACTCCATGAACATGGGTACCTATTTAGGCAAGTTAATTAATTTTAGTTGAGTGCAATGTAAATGAAACCAAACTTGATTTTAAAACAAATTAGGTTTTAATTTTTTTTGAAGACTTGAAAATTGAAAGTTTTATAAATCCAAGAGACCATTCTCAAAACCACACTAGAGTTTCTATGGAAAAAAACCCCAACAAAAAAAAAAAATTAATTAAAAAAAAAATACTGAAGATTCTTTTCAAAATCAAGAACCAAACAACACCGATAATGGCCAGTGTTGTAGATCAATGGAACTCTCTCACATAAATTGATAAGGGTCCTAATATCAAAAGAACCAACTTGCCTTGTAGGGACCTAAGGCTATAACTAACTCATACTAATACATGCCCAATATGAAAATTAAAAAAAAATTGACACAAGTATTTGCCTAGTATAAAAATTTTAATTATTTTTTAAAATTAATTTTAGTTTTTTAAATAAAAAAAACCTATACAAGCTTCATAGCAGGGCCATACAATCCTCAATATTAGGTATATATCTGCCTCATACCAATCAATAACCAAGCTGAAGCCCTAATGCCAGTACTAGGCTGGTATGGAAATTCTATAAAAAAAGATTGGATACCAGTGGGAGCTGATATGTTCAAAAGTAGATACCCGCCCAATAATACCGGTAATGACCATGGGAGGAGGACCTGAGGATGTGCAATTAGGGAATGAGTAAATGACCGGAAGGAGGAGACTCAGCCCAGTGGGCGGTTTGGGTAATGGTCATTATGTGACATAATTGGCTTTTAGGAGATATTCTGACATCGTAATCAGCTTTGGCGTTTTTTTAATTTCAGGTACATTTTAGAGTCGTTTTCCGAAGTGGAATCAGCTTTTCATCTGTTAGTTCCACTTTGGATTTTCTCCAGTTTGGGTGTGTTTTTTTCTGGTACCTTGTGAGGTTTTTCCTTGTTTTGCCCTGTTGGGACGGATTGTCATCTACCCAGTTCCACTTGTGTTGTGGATTGCCGGTAGGGAACAACTGTAGTTTATGTGAATCAATGGTGGGGATCAATGTAATTATGTCAATCAATGGTGGAGATCATTGTAATTATGTGAATCGATGGTGGGGACACCAGATATGCTTCGGAACCCCCAGCCCTAGTAGAGCAGATTGCTCAATAGGTAACGTTTCTAGGTGACCTACTGGGCTCAATACATTCCCAGGTGGGACACACCCTTCCACTCCTTAACTTAGTAGTTTCAGAACTTTTGAACTATTATTTGTGATAGGTAGAGCTCTGGATATTCCATATGTGGGCTGCAAATTTCAACGCTTTTTTCTTTTCTTTTTGGCGAATTTTTGCCACTTAGTAACCCAAAAAAAATCCACTGCAACTCATACAAATGACTTTAGTCCAAAAAAAACACCAGGAAAAAATTCTAAAATCGCCATATTTAGATAAATAGGTTCCAAGAGGTCACTCCCCAAAATAACAGGATTCTTAAAATTTTCTACTTTCCTCTCATACCCGCAGCCAAATTTGGCTAATTCCTCTTGTGAATGATGATGGCTAGTGTGGTTACATCACAAAATGAAATAAAATTCATAAAATTCAATTTTTAGAAAAATATTTTAATTTTATTATAAAATTATATATTTAAAATTTTATTATTTTTAAAAATAAAACCTGGTCCCACTGGCAATGCATTTGAAAGAGGATGTGATTCAAAGAACTCTGGGGTGAAGTGTAGAATCTCTCCTGATTGCCACTTTAAGGTATATGCAAATGGTATATGCAATAGATACTATAACTTAATGTGAAGGTGGTAAAAAGGTGGTAAAAAGGTACCTATGTTCTACAGTAAAGAAGAAGAAGCAGCCCCAGAAGAAACAAAAAAGAAAAGGAAAAGAAAAAGAAAAAGAAGAACGAATGAATAAATGGATGGGTAGAGGACTAGATGAATGGGTTATGAATGTATTCTGGATGAATGTGTGGATGGGTGTTTCTGTGTAAAATGGCGCAAACGAACGAATGCAGTTGCGTCTCATCCCTACACTTTTGCCTCGTCCTCCAGGATTCGATGGCGCTCTCCTTGCAAGCTTTTCGGAGGGAAGGAGATGGTGGAGGTGGATGAAGGGGAGTTTTAGCAAGAGATTTAGCAATTCTTTCTCTAGCTTCTGGGTTATTCGGCTTCAATTCTTTTCTTGTTCGTGATGTTGTTGTGGGCATCAGTGAATAGTAAGAGTTTGGGAGCTTAATTAGTTTTGTCTTCTAGGTTTGGTGTGGCGTGCATGGGGCTCAGGATGGGTAGGGGAAGTGATGGAGATGGTGGAGCTTGGGACACTGTTGAAGTGTTGAGAATGGATTCTTTTTGAAGTGGTGGAAGGAAAAAATAAGAGAAGAAATTCTCGGAAAAGGGTTTTTTTGTTGCTTAAGCAATATGTTGAAGTTAGGACGTAGCTGCTTTAGCTCCTCCCTTGAAGCAGCGGCAACAGACCATGGTCTTCTTCTTTCAAGGCCCGCGTTGGGCCGATTGCACAGGAGAAGCTTTTGCTGGCATGTTCCTGCTGTGGGTCGCATTGATACAAATCCGTCGATATCATCAAGATGCATGCAGCAGCCATGGCACATCAGCAGCAGGAGTAGCAGACCCAGGCTAACCTTGAGCTTACCGAAGTGTGGCAATGAGCAGGATTCAAACACTTCGGTGTGCAGTGCATCTTTAGCAGATGCGGGAGAGTTTCACGAAGAGGTAGAAAGTTTCCAGAGGTTGAAAACAGTGAAGAAAGTTTCAGAAAGCAAAGGGATGGATGGTATGGCAGAAGCCTTTCATATTACTCCCCGCCTTGCAGTTGGGATCACAGCAGCGATAGGTTTAGCAGCTCTGGTGGTGCCCATGTACATGCCATCTTCAGCACCAGGGATGGTATTTAAGACCAGAGCCTTGTCATATATAACCTTGCTGTTTGGCTTCTACATGGCCTGGAACATTGGGGCAAATGATGTTGCAAATGCAATGGGTACTTCAGTGGGATCTGGAGCCCTGTCACTACGACAAGCTGTGCTTACAGCAGCAGTGTTGGAATTCTCAGGAGCATTCATGGTCGGCTCCCATGTGAGCCACACTATGCAATCAGGAATTTTGACTGCTGGTATTTTCAATGGCAAGGATTCTTTGCTGTTTTGTGGGATGCTCTCTTCTCTTGGAGCTGCTGGAACTTGGCTCCAGGTGTGCAATTTTCCTTCTGGAATTTTTTTTAGGGTTTTCCCCCAAACTTGCACATGTTTTTCAACATACCACTATCATTTGCCAGATTTTGACTTGTAGAAATTGGGATGGATTAGAGACATTGGTTTTCTGGCTAGATTGCAATCAGGTGGATTTTGCTTTCCAACAAGGTGATGGGTGAAGAACACCTTATGATGCTGTCAAATCATTCAGCAATGCAAAGGTTGTCAATACAAATGTGTGGAGTTGCAGGTAGCGTCATATTTTGGATGGCCTGTATCAACCACGCATTGCATCATAGGAGCAATGGTGGGCTTTGGCCTCATCTATGGTGGAATTGGGGCAGTCTATTGGAAGTCTTTAGCACGTGTTGTTGCATCCTGGGTTGTGTCCCCATTTTTAGGAGCGGTGGTTGCATTTGTGGTCTATAAGTGTATCCGAACGGTATGTATGTATCTCTTTCAAAATATTTTTATTGTCTATTGAATAATTGTCAATTTTCTTCAGTTGATATTGGTCTGTTTATTTGTAGACTCGTTGAAGTTGCTGCTGCATGATGTTGTCATGACATTCTCAGCTCAGATGGGGTGCCACCACTCTGAAAGTTTTGTCTGGCAAATGGAGAAGATGGGAAGGCTGACATGAGGAGGGATGTTTTGGTGGGAAGCAGTTTGTGTATAGTGCACCTAATCCAGGGCAAGCAGCAGCAACAGCAGCACCCATAGCAGTGTTCTTGGGTGCAGCAGCATTGTCTTTCACAGTGTTTCCTTCGAAAGCAAGCGTTGGTATGGCAGCAGCACAAGCACTGGGGTTCGGGTTTCTAGCTGCAATTGTCATCAATATAGTCATCCGTCGCCAGCTTGGTGACTTGTTAGGCTTATTCTATGAACTGCCTGCTGAGGGCCAAGTGGATGAGAAAGCATCCAAGCAGCCAGTGAAATTCATGGGCAAAGTGGAAGGACCAAAAGGCACTCAGCTGCGCATTGTTTATAGTGTGTTTGGCTACTTGCAGGTCCTGTCTGCATGTTTCATGTCATTTGCACATGGTGCAAATGACGTGGCAAATGCAATTGGACCCATTTCTGCAGCCTTAGCCATTTTGCATGGGACAGGTCTCAACACAGGTGCTCAGCCAAGCATGCCAATTGATGTGCTGGCTTGGGGTGGTTTTGGGATTGTGGCTGGCTTACTGGTCTGGGGTTACCGTGTTATAGCCACCATAGGCGAAAAGATTACAGAGTTAACTCCAACACGTGGCTTTGCAGCTGAGTTTGCTGCTGCTACTGTGGTTGTACTGGCTTCACGAATGGGTCTGCCTATCTCTGCCACACATACATTGGTTGGGGCTGTGATGGGTGTTGGCTTTGCTCGGGGGCTTAACAGTGTCCGGGGTGAAGTGGTTCGAGAAATTGTGGCCTCATGGATGGTCACCATTCCAGTTGGTGCTTTCCTATCTGTAGTCTACACTTTCATTCTTATAAGGCTCATTCCTTCATTAGTTTAAGCAACACCTGACATCGGCACATGACAGAGCATACCCCTGCAGTTCTTAGGTGAATCTCTTACATTTGCAGCAAACCAGCTATGAGTTGTATTTCTCAGAAGACAGACAGTCAAAATAGCTTCATGATTCTAACGGATGTGCCTCCATTGAGGCTTACCTGTATACCATGAAGCTGAGCTTCTGGATGTAACACATGGTTCTGGAAATAGTTATATCTGCAATATTATATGAGGGAAGATCAACCTGTCAGTCAGTGCCAAGACGTACTGTGAAATACATTCTGGTTCATACAGAGAAAAATTGAAGTGTTGTGACTGCCAGGGAGCTCTTTGAACAGTTCATCACAAATTCAGTTGTTGGAAGATACATGTTCACCTTGCACATGGTCAATGGAGAGCAGTGCAATTGTGCCTTTCTTGCAAACATGTAGTCGAGGGCAAGAAATCCATGGAACCTTGGCAAGTCTAGTGTAGTACCCTGGAGATCATGAATTGTGTAGACTGGTACTCACATTACTGACACAAGTGACATTGTGAACTGCACCAATCAGCATCAGTAAGCTTCCACAACTTCTGCATGTGGGATCCCTCTCTATTCATTGGTGCCAGGCTTCTGGAGGCTGGACTTGAATTTCTTGCTGATTAGTGACCTTGACTGCAAAACAACCCGAGGAAAGCAAAAGAAGCAGACGCCTGCCAGTCTACATAGACTTGTCTTTTACTTCAATACCCCATTTGTGCAATCTACAGGTGTTCAGGGAAGTCAGCCCGAGGCTAATGTACATCATTAACTTATCCATAATGTATTGATTTCTACACCAAACTGGTAACATGCGGGTCATAGTATTCCAACCAAACTTTGATTAGCTTATGGTGGAGAGAATGTCAACCTCTTCACAATAGGCATGTACCATACATCTACCTTGGATCTCAACACCACTTGGTGCCTTCAATACTGGGGGTCTGTTCCCTTTTAAAACATGAAAACAATTGCTTTTGTTGTGGTAATCAACAAGAAAGCTTGTGATTCTTCATATGAAAGTGCCCAAAGCATTTTTTCCCAAACCAAACACAAATTGAAATGTCTACAAAAGAGCATGCACTTAGCAATGGTGTGGCATGCTTTCAATATCATACGATCCACATTAGAAGCATAGAGGGAAAACAGTTACAATGGACACTATGCAATCCCAAATCAAACATCCACATGGCTTTACAATATTATTTGTAGTTCAAACTTCATGGACAATGACATCCTTTTCTGTGATGGTAATGGAGGAAGAATTATTGCTCGGTGAGGATGGATGGTGGTAAAGTAGAAGGAAATGGCACCCAACATTGGAGTGTTGTCCTTGTCCAGTAATCTAGAAATCACAAATGGAAGGTAATACCTTAATGCATGCCCTGTCAATCCAATGATCTATCCAATGATGTAAATCATAGTTAATATCGCCACTTACATCTCCTCCTTTGATTGTGTCAGGTTTTTATTCTAACATATTCATTTTATGTAAGATTTGGTTCATGGTCAGAACTCAGTTTAGTGTGAACAGGATTCTAGTTTCTTTGTGTGTTTTGCAAGGTTTATCTGCAAGGTGTGACTTTGGAGTCTCATCTTTTGTGCTATGAGATTTTAGAGCACACCAAGAAAGTAGAAGGTCTAGTTGACATCAAGTTTGTGATTTCTTTATCTTTATTTGATTTTGAATTCCTGCAATTTACAAGTGAGTACAATTTATAACTCAAAAGATGAAATTCCTGCACACACGGGAGAAGCAAGAGGTTTGGTTGATTTGTGTCCATGTGATTTTGTTAGGCTTTCTTTTGTTTTTGGAACACGACAGCAGACCCAATTCACCTGCACAGCAGTGGGTTTGACCCAGAACCATTTGTGACGTCCGAAGGTCCCAGACAGGGGCTATACCACTGAGCCATCACCCCAGATGACTTTGTTAGTTTTGATGGTGTTGGGTGCCAATCTAGTAACGCATGACAACTGTCTTCACCACTGATGATGCTATGTGTACAACTAGCTATCTTCCAAGACTTACAGAGGTCAATTCAATTAGCAGCCTTGTTGTTTTCAAGGCTTAAAAAATCCAACAAACATTATGATCAAATGGCCTCCCTACAGCCAAAGTGTTCAATGTGATGACAGAAACCAGCTGCCTTTTTTTGGGTGAATTTTTTAAGTGGGAGAATTAAAGCTATGTAAGAAGAAATGGATGACAGAAGCCCCTGCCAATGAAACCCAAGATACATACCTAACCCATGAAACTGTGTGGAGGGTCGCAGAACAACCTGCATTTAAGGCACAGGCTCCCCACCCAAAAAGTCCATTAAAAAGTTACACAACAGCTCCCTACATTGGAAACATACATAGCATCCTGTAAATGATGCCACAAGGAGCTCATTCCAGATTTCTCCATGCATCAAGAATGCTTGCAAAGAAGCAAGAAAGTCTCTTTGCATTCATCATGTGGTGTGTCTGGAGGGTAAAGCTCAGTCTCAAAATTAGCTGTTTGATCTTGGTCTCCTAGTTGCTATACTACATTCCATTTTCTTCTGCACGCTGCTGGTCTTCTCTCACAACCATGCTGTACCATTACAGCAAATAGTTGTAGGGAACTTCAAGAATTCTTCCACATCTGTGAAGAGCATTTACTAGGGACTAAAAGAATCTACTGCAGATGCAACACCTACTTTGAAGGATAGCTGCTTCTTGGGCCAGCAGTGCAGGCTCTGAAAACTTAAAAACTAATTCAGTCTTAATGTGCAACCCTTTCCTGGCCCTTACTTTCAAATCCTCTCTACCTCCATGACGTTCAGCACATAGAGAGAGCTCAGGCAGGCTAGACCTCCTGCTAAAATGGTCAATTCTCCAGAAGTACAAAGTGAGATAATGCCTTTCCATCTGGATTGCCAAACTGGAATAAGGCTGAGAAGTGCCTCATCAGTTTGAATAAACCCCAAGAAGTAATCTATAACATGTATGGACTAGAGAACTTTAAATTAGCAGGAGGACAAAGCAAGCAACTCATGTGCTACATGCCAGAATATGCACAACTCTGTGAGGTCCCGAAGGAATAATATTGGAAGCTTGCCATGGAAACATCAAATAGTTAACATTCCTAACATAATGACCAGAAGATATGAATGCTAGATTTGAAGGCAGACTGCTATAATTCTGCACTTCCTTATCATTGGAGATGAGCTGCAACGGTGAAAGTACCTAGTACAGAAATATGCCTCTCAAACTTTATTGAATCCCAGACTCCAATCTAGTTAACCTAGAAAACAATACCATGAGCTTTCAACTAGTTCAAAGTCTAGGCATCCAGAAAATCAAAGCAAATCAATCCGCTGTACTTGTGCCGATAGAGCAATTCTTGAATTTCTGAGCTTATGTTTTGGTTCTTCAAGCCTCCGGTACCCCACAGTAACAGGACACAGACGCCGAGTGGAAGCAACAACCCTAGGCCGCCTCAGTTTCCAATGATGCTAAAACCTACCACAAAAAGTACCAAGCAGCAGCTACGATCCAAACCTGAGGGGCCTTCCCGAACTAGGTAGAACGTTTTTCTTCAAATTAGAATAGAACTTACTTCACGTATCCATCGCCGGGAGTATCGTTGAGATCGCAAACTTTCCCCATGATCCAGAGCTTTCCAGGCGTCGGGGGCAAACCCTCGGCAACCTCAGCAACCAACGACGCGGGCTGAACAAATTCATCCGTCACCACGACATGCCGCCGACGATCACGAGGGTAGTACTTGATGTCATACACCCTGTCAGTCTGAGCGTGCGGCACTATCGCGCGCGCCGGAGCCGTGGCCGGTGCGAACTTCCTATAGTCCAATGCCAGGGGCTGCGATTCTAAAAACTCCGGGCTTGCCGTTGGCCCCGTCACTTCCCATGGCTTCGTGATCTTCTTCAATAACGCAACCGCCCTACCGAAAAATTCCTTGGGCACAAGCTTGCTCGCCATCGTCCTCCTCGTTGCCTTCCGCTCTTCGCAGTGCTCTGATTTCTCTCTTTCTCTCCAGCTACCGTCTCCTACTCCCGAGCAAATAGCTCACCAGTCATCACACTAGGGCTTGCGTTCAGCGGTTGCGGGTTCGAATCCTACCACCTTCAGGACCTTTCTGTGACGCCTGGAATCACCCATGGTTAATGTACTACTACCTATAGAGGGCCCAGTAAATGATAGCCCTGTAAAAGTAATTGTTTGGGCCCCCAGAACCATCCCTCGATGTATCCACTAAATGGCTATTGAGATTTCCATGTGGAAGTAATTTTGGCTAAAAAGACACATATTAAACTAGTTTTATTTTGCTACACATGCTCAAGGATCGTTAGTCATGTGGCTATACAACTTGACTTGTGTTGAACAAAATTTGGCTATATAATTTGCATTTCATCAATTTCAACTGGCTGTTACTCCAAGGGTTCATCACAAATTTGGCTATTAAACAACTAGTCAAAGAGCTCATACGCAATACAATTTCAAAAGCAATTAAAAAATAAAATGTTCTAGCCAATATGCTTTAGCCTCTCTCAAACCTAGAGTTTCACTAAATGTTTTTTCGCTTTAAAAGTTTTCCCCTCAACTTCAATTTTGCATTCTTTTGTTGCCCATCATGCATCAAACACCTTATCATATGGAAAATTCTTTAAGTTGTAATAAGTTTGAGAGTACATGCACACAAATGTGGGTAGATGTTCAACAAGCTTACTTTTTGTGAAGAAAAATGTTGAAAAAATATGTTTGTCCTCAACTGAACCCAAGACTTGTACCATGGCCATCTCACCAACTTTTAAGTATTCAAACATGGTTTTCTTCAAAACAATTGAACTAGATAGTTTTTGCCACAATTTTGTAACTCTATTCACCTCATATGGGGACTTCATTGCAGTTGTAGCGCATGACTACATGGTGCATTTGAATTTGATTACTTGAAGGTCAAGTGTTAATAATGATAAAATTGGGGAAGAAGTTGTTTCCAAGTTGATTTCATATCTGTAATGGCGCCTTTAAAAGGCAAGATGTTGAACAAAGTTTTCTTCTGCATTCAGGTGGAACTAATATTAAAGATGAATCATCCCAATGGCCGCCATAATATGGTTAGCATGAAAGCTTGTGGTAAGCCCCTTAGTCAAGGAGTTGGCAACATACAAAACTAACAATGAACATTATTTTTATTATCAACACCTATTTTCAACAAGATTTTTTTTACATATTTTTGTATGTAGAATTATTTTTTCAAAATTGAATCAAATACCTAATCAAAATATTTCAAAAATTCAAGGAAATTGTGACAAACAAATTATAACAAGTTGGGAAATTTTGATTTTTTAACCTAAACATGTTGTTTTGATTTATTTGATTATGTTGTTGAAGACATTTCAAGTGACTCGATTAAAATTTCAAAAAATGGATCAACATAGATTGTTGGGAATGCGTGATTGACAAAATGAAATGCTAAATATTCCACACTTAAGCATTGAGGTCCAAAGACTTGACGACCCAACACAAGCCAATAGTATCATGCTTTGCAACAACCAAATCTTTGAAGTCTTTGAAAGCATTAAAAACATAAAATGTATTTGGGTCACAATATAATCAATATAATTGGGATTGGCAAACTTTTATGGTTGCCACATAATTGGAAAGAAAGACCTTTTGAGAGAATTTAATGGGTGCATGAACAATTTCAAACAACAATAACAAACAAATAAAAATCAAAAGCAAAGAAATATCACACAAAAGTTTGAAATTGGTCTAGGCAATCACAACCTCCATATTGTCTTCAACCATCTTCAACATTAATGTCTTGTATTCTAACATGACATGTTTAGTTAAGCTCAACATGCTTATCCAACACATTTTGACATTACAATGGAATTTGTGCAAGTTTAGTGAACTCAAGATTTTCTTTGGAGACTGAACAAAATATGTGTAGAAAGATTATAATAATGTTTCAAATTGGGACACCACTTGCAAATGGTTTCATATTTGGACCACCAAATTTTAATGATAAGCAGAACAATGAATGTATTCCATGTGGGGGTTGCATTGTTTTTGTAGTTGTTTAGTGACACCATTCCTTGTTCCCTATCAAATTAACAATCAAGGTATTAGTTCTTTGAATGTAGTATTCCAAATTGTTCATCTCCTACCCATATCACTTTTTTCATACTAAGAAAACCTTCCTACACCTTTTTGTTTCAATTAACATCAATCCATTTAAAATCCCTTAAATTTTGTAGTTTGAACTTTGCAAAAAAATTACAACATTCCATTGAATTTCTTAGGCCTCATGAATGCCTAATTTCAATGGAATTATATAAAAGTTCCTACCAAAAGTCTTATGACTTAATTTTTAAGAAAAATCTCATAAGAAATTTCAACAGACCAAAACAAAAGCAGTTCAAATTTCACACCTAGAATACATTGACATCATATGTGCCAAAAGATAATAACTTGATAACCATGTCTTCTTTTGATACCCCACCATTTTTCTTATTGTCTCAATAATAATATTGGTCAAATTGTTAATTCCCTTGTGTTTTGTAACATGTTCCAAAGGAATCAAAATGGGAACCTGATCCTAACCAACTATCGTGTAAGCATGCACGCTTATCCAACTCACATTATCAATGGTGGTGATTTCATCGCAAGTTAGGGCAAAATAATTTGATGCAACTATCACTTCCTTCACTTTTATCACTACCTTAACATGCATAAATTAAACCATTATCCAACTAGATATGTTTGACCAACAAGTTTTTAGCATCAATAAACATAGGTATTTGAGCCTCATATTCCAACCTTGGTTTCTTTTATTAGAGAAAATGAAAAATGGTAGTAAATTGTTGCCTCTTGCAACCTTGTTTGCCTTTCAATTTTCCTTGGATTTGTTCAAGCATTGTGATTTGATTCTTGCAAGCAAAGATGGGTTCATTTTGAAGATGTTGACATCACTTATTGATATACCACTTTCCAACTTTAACTTCAAGTTGTGGCATGTTCTTCAAAGTTTTTGTCTTTCCAACATGTTTTTCCAAATTATCAAGTTTTGGTGCTAACAAAAAATCCCTTCCTCGAACTATAAAACAAACAAAACATTTTACAAGAACTACAATTCACCATTGTTACCCCTCAACATTTCAGCCCATGGGAATTGAATTGCTTACTTGTCATAACATTTGTAGCTAAGTTCATAGTTTTTTCTTATTATATTTTTCATTTGTTCATTTTCATCTTGCATGTTTGAAAAAATCTTTAAAGTTATTGGAATGGAAGGGACATAAGTGGGTTACCCACTTAGACACACCAAAGTCACTATAACATTAGCTCGAAGTTTGTAAAAGACATCATTGTCCTTGTTCCTTGAAATAGAAACTTATGATAGTTGCACTTTAACTTGACTAGCCTTTTGTGGGTGTGAAAGGATCATCAAAGAAGTCTTATCATTAGCATTCCAAGAATATTGAAAATATTGAAATAACATTGAATCATTTTTTGGCTTTGATATCTTTTGTAGACAATTGATTACAACATGTCTTGAAATTTCCAAAAATATATGTATTTCACAAAATTCACCATGCAACATCCACAAAATCAAAATTGGGCCACATTTGAAGAGTATTACTTCATCCAAGCAATATATGCCATATGATTAGCATGAAATGCACAAAAAATGTTGCAAATTACATATATTTATTATTGTATTCATAATACAAATGATGTTCATATTAAATATTCTAAAAAATATATCCAAAGACAAATTATCATGAAATTGCAACATCTCAAATACAATTTCATTGTATTTTTAATAGTCTACATTTGGGATTTGAAACAACAAGTTCAAAAAATTCAAGGTTGTTTTCCTTAGACATTTGTAAAACATTTTTAATCAAAAGCCACTTTATAAACATTTTAAAATTAAACAAAAGAAGTAGAGAAAAAATATTTATTGAAGATCTTATCATTGTACTTGGGTACTTGAATGTTTTTTTGTTGACTATACACATATGAAAACCTTCCACTATAATAAAAATAACGAAAAATGAATAAACAAACTTTTGCTCACAATTCCAAATTGCATTTCCTAGTGTTAACAGTTGGATTACATCCCATAGTAAGGTTGGTTAACATCATCATCAATAGATGCATTGAACCATTAAGAACATTTACCCAATTTACATTGATTTTGGGTCCAATAATCATTCACGACTACAACATTTCTTAAAACTTTTTAGAAATGAAGTTTTCGCTAAAAAGATATTTTGTTCTTTGCAACCAAGAATAAATGATTAAATGTTCTAAACAACTACATAATTTATTATAATCATAAAATATTACTTCATATCTTCTGTGGAAAAAATTGTGGTCATATATTAGTGATGCATTTGACTAGTATATGATGACATGGACAAGAAAGATGACATCATTTGCATTATAAGTTTTGATCCATATGGCATCGATCATTGATGACAAAGTGATGTGAATGTTTAAGATATCATTTTAAAACGTAATTAGATTAAAATCATTTCAAATATGATTAAAAGATGACTATGCAAATGACATGGACAAAATGATGTGCCATTACATAGACAATGTGGTCATAGATTTATTTTTAAATGATTCAAAAATGATTATCAATAATTTAATATGAATATAAAGGAACATAAGGAACTACAACATGTATGGAACTAATTTTGATTAATTTTATACATATAAGTAATATAAGAAACTTTATTACATTTTTAAAAATATACTTAATATATTATCCATTTAAATATTCAATGTGAATAAATTAGATATTGTACATTAAAATAATTTGAATGGTAAAAGTATGATATATTATACATTATTTTTTGTGTTGTAATTTAGAATTAGAATAGAAAAGTATGATGTGAATATATATATTTATAATTTCATAGAATTATGATATATTGGAAGAAAAATTGTATAATATATAATGTCTAAATCAATGAAGGTTTAAGATATGAAAGAGATATTTTTATTGATTTTTGTATTAGCCACAAAGGTTTTTCATTTACAAATCATGTGTTTGAATTTATTTTTTCAAACAATTGTCATTGAAATGTTATTCAATAACAAAATTAAAATATTCTTTTGAAATGAGTTTATATGTGTGTGTGTGCATGTGTGTACATTATTAAAATAAATTTATGAATAAATTTGAAGTTTTGTGTAATGTTTAAATGAAGTATGGTCTAAATAAAATAAACATTAGATTACTAACACAACAAATGAGGTGGCTTGGTAGTAGAAAAGTTGAATACCATCCTTGGGGTCCAAGGATCAAACTTCACAAATGACATTTTGTTATGGTCAACATTGGAATATGGACCAAATATTTTGTACATATCTAGATTACTTAAATTAGGTGGTTACTTAAGTGAACCTAAGTAGGTAGATTAGGTGGTCTAATCAGCCATGTAAATTAGGTTTTTAACTTAAATTAGGTGGTGACACATGTCAAAAATTGATAGGATTAAAAAAATTAAATTAAAAAAATTAAAATAGGTACATATTTTATTTATTATATTATTTATAGTAAATTTATAATATAAACTAATATAAATTCTAAATAATGTTCCCCAAATTCTTGGGTCTAATTTGCAATAATAAAAATAAATAAACAATGATTAAACTATCACTAATGACTTCCCATGTGTCTTTTATGATTGAAGCATGAAATGTGCGACATCATTGTGCCACATCATCCCCTAAATAATTATTTTCCTAAACAACTCGTCCGTAATGACTTTAGGGTTTTTAATCATTTTTTTCCTTTATGATACTAATCATAAATTCAATCATATATTTGAAGATTTGTTCTAGTGTTTGACTTATAATCTTTTAACCTTTTAAACCCATCAGACTGGTTTTGTCCATTTTTTAGTGTTAAAATGGATTGTTGGGACATTTAAAAGTTAAACTAATGAGTTTCACATAGTTCACAAAATAAGATTTGCAAAAATAATATGACAAATTAATTACTTGTACATGCAAAAAACATTTTTGTGTTTGTATTTCAAACAAAAATCTCCAATTCAAGAACAACTTTCACTACATTAAAACTTTGAAATAGTTCCACCTTTCACACCCATTGAAACTTAGAACTTGAAAAACACCAACATGAACAATAATATAACATTATCATTATATTGTTCAAAATAAAAAATTAAATTAAATCAAGTAGAATATTTAAATACGTTGCAAATTTTGTGGTAGAAGATTTCCAAAATTCTCAACCCCACTTTTAAGCTTGAGGTTCCACCTTTGTAAACAACCAACATACCACAAAATATTGAATTTCCAATGCAAGTTTATACATAGTACAAACATAACCAAATGTGAAGTGGGGCCTCATGAAAAAGCATATTTGACAAGGAATTCAAATCATAACCTAACTCCCCCCGGCTCTACACCCTTGGGCCTTTACATTGACTATGCCAAAACTTGACATTTATGAATATGATAAATATGATTAATGACCATTTTTAGTCGTATTGTCATATATGCCATGTTTTTGTGCCTACTCGTATTTTTGTAACCATGGATATGATTACATGACTAAAAGTTTTCATGGATAGGAATACGTGACTAAAAATCTTGTTCATGAAAACCATATAATTATTTAATAATATACAATTAAAACAATTAAAATGGAAAAAAACTACAAGGTAGACATATGTACTTAGTAATCATATTATAAACTTGTACATGATCAAGCACATGTACATAATTATTGCACAAGTTTATAACTAATACCTTCTAATTTCTAGAACTTTTGCCTTAGAATCATTACTTATTTCATGTGAAATTTTGGATAGTGGCTAAAACAAATTTTGGGGAATTCTTTTTCATTTAAAAAAAATTCCCAAAAAATGGAAAACTAATTGCCAAAGTTCTTGAAACCATCAAATTAAATAAAAAAATTGATGCTTGGAATATAATTTAAAAATTCAAGTTGAAACTCTTGCTCAAAGGCTTATTTACATGAAATTTTTTTTTGGAATTTTTTACATTCAATAATGAAATATATTCTTATTTAGCGATATCCAATGAATTTCAAAAGAAATCCACATGTCCCAAAATGACATTTTTTTCATGTTTCCATGTGATGGGTAGCAAAGAATATAAAATTTGATCTTCAATAATTTATCAAAATATTTGGTCATACATCTTGGAATTTTTAATTATATATATATATATATATATATATATACCCTAATCATAACCCTACCTACCTATCTATCTACCTACCTACCTTACGTTACTTATAGATAGGTAGGTAGGTAGGACTCACATACACACACACATATATACACCAAAAAAACCATGTTGATTTTAAATATGTTTATTTACAAAAAAAATTATGAAAAAAAAATCCTCAAGATATCATTATTCTTCAAATGTATGAAATAGCAAAGATGCAAATGTATTTTCAATCAAATTACTTTATATGTTTGTTAAATTTCTTTTATACATATTGGAAAAATATGCAAGACTGAAATTTATTTCTTCTCATTTGGACAAAGCATGAAGAAAACAATAATGGTCAAAGTTTGGTACTTTTGTATGTAACAAAGGATGATGTGAAATAATGTTATAAATCTATCCCATATCTTTTGTTAACAAATTCGCCTTTCAAAACTACATAACTAGGTGCAAAAAATTGTTCAACACACAACATATGCACCAAATATATTCAAAATGCAAATATTACATGTGATGAACCAATAAAAAAGGCTTGTCATCAAAAAATAAATAGGATCCTACTTACCTACCTACTTAGGCTTACCTACCTACCTACCCATGCCTACCTACCAAATGGTTGGATTAAATTGATATTAATATATAATATATTCGATGGCATTTACAACTAGGACAAAAATACGACTCATGGATAAGCAACGTGTCCATATGGATTACATAGACATGTAGTCATGAATGACATTTATGACTACAAACCTAGTTATGGGTGTAGTCATATTTGCCATATTTTAGTGTAGTGATTTTACATCATGAATCAAAAACCCTAATGGCTTGTACTAAATATTAAATTTCAATCAAGACATAATCATCAAAACAAAAATTAAGTATTGATAACTATATAATATGATAGTGTTAAGTGGAGTGACCACTTGGCATAGATTACTTTAATTGGTTATTCTAATAGTCTAATTAATGATGGAGATTATCTTCACAATGAAAAACTATGGCAATGAAAGAGTGTAGGTACTTAATAATGTTGGCTACAAAGGGAAGTGAATTATAAGGTTTAGGCTACAAAATTTAAAACATGTGCTTGGGATGTAACCATTTGGCAATAACAAAATAGATGGAATTTGTAACCAATGGCTAAAGGAACAAAGATTTGTGGCACATTTTGGCTATTATGGTTGAAATGTTTCAAATTATTTGGCTATTTTCAATTTTAATTTCCTTTACGTTTTCTAGTTATATTCTTTTCCTTGTAACAATTAGGTTATATATAGCCAACAAAAAAAACACTAATTCATGGTCGCATGCATGTTGTTGTCAATTATTTAGTCTTTAACCCACCAATTCTCTTTTTAGTTACATGGTCCTTAACCCATTAGTAGAAAATTAATGAAAACAAATTTGTGCATGTGAAAGGTTCTTGCCCTAAGTCAAATTTTTGCCTCAACCCAAGATGGTAGCTTAGAGCAAGATTTTTAACAAAATGGAAATTTTCATTTATGGTGCAATCTTTCCTTTCAAATAAATCATAGTTGTGCATTTATAAAATCAAAGTTCTACTTGTTAAATACCCGTTTGAAGGGGGGTTGTTGTATGAATTGGGGTCACATGTTTGACTCTTGCATTGCATGGCACCTTAGTTCCCCCGACAACATCCCTTCTTGGGTCCTTATATCCTTAAGAAACTTCTTGAGCCAATTTGAGCCAATAATAAAATGTATTTTGGTGGGAACTTGAGTCCACAACTTAATGTAGTTTGTTGGCCCAATGGTAGGTAGATTAAAGCCAATGGTCTTGAGTCTTGGGCCTAAGCAAGGATCATCTTCTTGTGTCCTATCCTCCTTCCTCTTCCTTGGATTTTTTTTTTGGGAGTTTTTTGTTCCCAATGTGTTCTCCACAACACCACATTTTTATCCCATATGTTTTGCCCAAAAACTTTTCATTGTCTTACCTATATAGGTGAGCCAAAAGGAAGGCATTCCATTTGCCAATAAAAATTATTTTGAAGAGCTTCCAAGGCTTTCAAAAAAAATTGTGATGGGCCAATTCAAATATTAGTTGGCCCCAAAAAAAGTTGAACTTAGGAGGCACTTAATCTAATTAATACAAAGATGGATAATGTACCCTAGAAAAATTAGGGGATTTAAGGATATTCTAGGTTTAAATTAAAAGTTGGACTCAAAAGGGATAATTTATGTTTATGCTTTTTTTAGCATCAATAAAAGTTGAAATGCCCAATTTTTTTTTAATCTTTTGTTGAATAACAATTTTGACAAACAACTCACGTTGAATAAGGACTTTGCCCCTTATGAAAAGTTTATTAAAAAACATAGTTGACAATAAAACTTCATCAACATTCTCAAAATGTGGGACCAAATGAAAATTAAGTTGTTATGTATTCTCTTATTCTCTTACATACATGTAAAACCAATAAACCTTTCAAATTTCATAACACCACAAAAGTGGGATTATTTCATTTGGAAAACACCCTGATTTTAAAATTTTAAAATTAGAATTTAGTCAAAATGGTTCTCTACCTATTCATTTACAAAAAAATTGAAAATTAGATTTTGGTTAGTGTTATACAACCAAAATAATCCTCATTATTTGGTAGCAAATTACTATCCAATAAACTCGAAAAACATGAAAAGACCACCCAACGCTTGTGTGTAAACCCTTACTTTTGCATCCATGAACTAATTGCTACTATTATTAAAAAAATTGAAGTTGTTGCAAGTTAATTGTTCCACAATCATGTCATATCCTTTCCATTTGTTCTTTGGTTGTGTGAAATATTTTTGTGTTCTTGCTATTTAAGATTGAAAAAGTTACAAAATTATTGATGATGGTATATATTAGTGGCATAAGCATCTTTTGATCTATTATATCTTAATGGACCTAAAATCTTGACAAACATTAATCAAAGCAAAATTTGGAAGTAAATAATTGTAAATAGAAATAATTTTCTACATTACTTATGTGAAGAATTGCATTGGTGCATGGTCACATACTATTGCATGTGATGGGATTTTTGTTTTTTATTCCAAGTGTAAGAAAGTGATCATGGAAATGGACTTTGGGTTGTGACAAATTTGTTGCATTAACCTCCCATAGAACTTCTTCAATTATGGTTGTGTTTTCTTGTTATTTGGTTCTAGCTATGAGTGTTTTGTCATCATCCACAACTTTGTGTTTGATCTTTTTTTTTCCTAGTTATTTTGAAAATGTTCATGTTTTGCCTATAAGGATTTGTTTAACAATGACAACAATTGTTGTTGCAAGGCCATGTTGTTATAGCTCATTTACAAAAAATTGCCTTGGGATTTTCATAACCTTAAGCAAAATTCAAAGAAATTGATGAGATTTTCATAAGCAAGTTTCTTTCCATAGTTGACCCCTAGGTTTCCTTACAACTCCAAGTTTTTTTATTTTTCCACCTTCATTAGTTAAATGGTTATATAATTAAATTGTAAACCGGCAAGGGCTTGTAGACAATTTTCATAATCGCCCAACACTAGTTTTGACTCCTTGTGTTGCCAATTGATGGATATTTTTAAGGAGGACATCACAAAGTTGCCTTGCATTACAAACTTTTCATCCAACAAATTTGTAATGGGAATTGTGTGAAATTCATTTTTCATAGTTCTATAGTTTTGCATGTGGATGTTGTGTGTTTAAAACACATATGAAATACTTATAAGTAAGATGAAAATCATTTGAAACACATATGAAACACATACTTATATTACCATCACAAAAACTTCCATTA
>Ga0209208_10001924_pt1 | contig 29691 bp, 15 predicted proteins | sample S1TSphfallax_3_FD_187694 | JGI IMG/M metagenome (GOLD analysis project Ga0209208, IMG submission 187694) | Host-associated microbial communities from peat moss isolated from Minnesota, USA - S1T2_Fd - Sphagnum fallax MG (SPAdes) (version 2) | ecosystem: Host-associated > Plants > Peat moss >...
CGTTTCGGGGACTACATCCAAATGGCTCTTTTTCCCGGGACTCCCAAGTTGGAGTCCCGAAATTGTCCCGGGTGGAGTCCCGGGACTTTGGGAGCTCATAACTCCCGACTGCAAAGTCTGATCGCGATGAGGTCTAAACCAAAATTGTAGCCCTCGTCGAGATCTTTCCAACGACGTATCGCACTTTCAATTCGAAGGTCGGAAAGAGGTCGATTCCCGACTTTTAATGGTCGGGAGTCAAACTGGCAGTTTGACTCCCGGCCCTTCTTTTGCCCCTAACTTGATCGACAGATGTCCAAATGGAAAATACGAGGGCATTTTCGATATCTACGCTTCAAGACCTTTCCAATGACACCAAGAACACCCCAATGCGAGGTGTTTTGGGCCTTGCTGTCGAACTCTAAACATTTGGGAGTCCCGGAGGACTCCAAATCCTCACTTTTTCCAAGTGTTGGGCTTCACGCCCACACTTGGCCAAAGTAGGGTTGCAACACCATCAAAGTTAAACATGCACTCATCAATGCCATCTATTGGGCATATTAAATGTTTAAGGATGACCTAGGTGTTAAATGATAGGTCAATTTAGTGTAGGGCAAGGCCTTAAGTTGAGGGCATTACCAAAATAAGGGCACATGAGGCAATAACTAAGTGCTTGCCCAATTTTGGTAATGCCTTCAACTAAGGGCTTTCTCTAATGTAAAAACCTGCCATAAATTTAGTGGAGAAACTGAGGCAAAATAGGAGGGAAGCATTATGAAAAATGAAATACCTACCTTGCTCATGGATGACAAAATTTGCTTTGTAAGGTTAGTTCCAAATACAGTGCAAAATTTCTAGCATGTCATTATGTCATTATGTTGTTATGGTATTTTAGTACATGTGTCAGGGTCTCCAACATTAAAGGTTCTAACTTCAAAGGTGAATGGACCTTAAGTCTTGATTTAGGATTATCACTAATGGTGCCACATTAGAAAATTAATTTACAAAAAAAACATTGTTTAAATGGATTTTAAAAGGGGTTTTTTTGGCTTAAATAACCAACAAATCCTAGTTTGTTGGACCAATTGTGGGATGTGCTTGAAACTTTCAAAGACACAATGTAAAAACCTAGCAAAAAATTCTCAATGTAAGACATTTATGAACTTGCTAATCTATAATTTCCCCGCAATTACATATTTGACCACGAAACTTCATTCTTGTTTAAGTACTTTGTTTTCCTCATTAGGAATTATTGTTCTCACACTTTTATTCCTTTCCTTCCCCCCCAACCTTTCTTTCCCAACTTGGCCAATGACCTAGCAGCCTGTCCTATTGATTTCATGTTTTATCCACTTGCAACCACATGCCTTGCCCCACCTTCACATTTTTTTAGCTCCAGGTGGGTAAAGAAACAACTTCACATTTTTTGACTTTGGGCAATGAAAAGAAAATTTGGCCCCATTTCTTTATGTAAGGTGAAGCCTTTGAAGTAGGGTAGCATAAACCTTGCTTTGAATTTGCTTTATGTGAATGCCTACTTTCCACACAACCCTATTCTAAGGGCTTTGTCCTACATTAAAATTGAAAATTTGCATGCCATTAAATTTCAAAAGGGTTGTTTCATAAGGCATGTCTTTCAAAACCAATGGGATCAGTAAAGGTTTGATGCGTGATGGAGTGCATGCCAATTATATGTTCGTGCAAAAGTAAATTTCAATAAGGAAAAACTAAACCAAAAGGAATTCAACATTTCAAATTAAAAAAATTCATTTCACTATATCACATTTGGCAAATTTTGAACTTTCACTTGGGAATTTTAAAATTTTATACTATTTCAATTTAATCCATGTTGCAATTTATAAAATATAATATAAGGAGGAGAGTGATGACTCCTCCCAAATCTAGGTCATGGTGTGTCTCATGAATCCATGTTAATTTGTGGCTTGTTCAAACATCAATTTGACCCCATTAATTAGATCGCCTTTTGTGGTGTGTGTAAATTGACTTCACTTTGAGCTCATTTTTACAAATCTTATTTTTAAGCTCATCGCTCCTTTCTTTGTGAGAATTAAGAAATGCATTTTAGGTTTGCATTCTATTGCAAAAGTAAGAATTAACAAGCTTTTAAACTCTTAATACCATTTGATAAACTTAAAAATGCATCAAGCTCGGTCCTTATTGGGCAAAGTGCAAAGGATATCATGTCAATTTTGAAGTTTCAAAAAACAACAAATAATTTTGATCAATACCCTATGCACTTTTCTACTCTAGAGGTGTTGAGTTCTTCTTGTATGTAATTCAAGGTTGTTTGCTTTTCTCCCCTTTGGAATTTCTCTTAATAAATGTTTCTTTCAAGAGATTTGAGAAGACTTTGTTTTGTTTGTTCCTCAATGTATTTTTTGTTTTGTTTTTGTTTCTTGTTTGTTCTCAAAGTGTTCCCATCAAGTTCCCAAATTGTTTTCATTAGCACTTTAATTCTCATCACATATTGTTTGGTTGTGGTTCAAAGGGTGGGGCCAAAAAGGAAGCATGAGAAACCATGCTTCCATTTTGAAGAGGGGAGCATATTTAGGATCATATGTTGGGGGAGTGCCCCATGTCCCAAAAATATTGTTGGTGGGTCAATTAGATGAGGGGGACACTAGCTTTTTTCTTCTCTTATCTTTCAAAAGAAGCATGAATAAGTAACCCACACTTATTATAATAATGGTCCTTCCCTAGCACTTCCATTGGTCCTCTAAAATACTCACAAACCTTTCTAATCCTATTACACATTTAATTGTTAGTTCACCAAAGACAACTAAGAAAAAAATTCAGACCACCAAATCCAACAAATTGATTGGCCATAGCATTTTTTCTGCACACCTAGACATAAGCCTATTCAACACCCTCTGTATATTGCACTAAATATTAGTTTGTTAAGAGTGCTTGAGGAACTTTGAAATGAGAAAAAAAAAACCCTTGGATATTACTTCACAAACTTGGAAAGCCCATCATAAAAACATGAAAGAGTGGGGACTAAGGTAGAGGGACTCAAAACCATGAGAATAGTTTTGGTTTCCTTCTTTGCAATGAATGTGACCACAAACACACCTTGTGAGAATAAGCATTTTGAGTAAATAAGACTTTTCCTCTTTTTTTTCTATACTCGTTTTCCTCTTAAGAGAGGAGACCCAAGTTGATGCATGCCAATGGACTGAGGAGGTAAGGGATAAGATGGGTAAGGAAGAAGAAAAAAGTGAAGAAATCAATAAGGTGTGTGGGCCTGTATGAGTGAAAATAATAGTGTCCACAAACAGAAACATGATAATGGGGAATCATCTGGCAAGAAGAATGGTTAAAATAAAGCATGTAGCTGATATAAAGCACCAAAATGTGAAAACACAAAACACATCAATGTATGTACCATTGTTGACATGTTATTGAGAAAGCACCCGGTTGTCAACTCAATTGTTGATAACCTACCAATTGATTATTGACGATTTGATAACTGGGTTGAAAACCTGCCCACTGGTTATTGAATTTTTGAAATATAATAACCTTCCCGGATGATTGGAATTTCATCCCGATAGGTTATCAAACCTAAAACCTTACACATGTTTATGATAGAAAACACAACAACATAGATTTTTTTCACTAGAAAAAAGGTATAACCTATCTCACCTAGGCAATATGACCCATGGTTTTCAAGGCAGCATTTGAGAACTGACCCTTATTCATCACTGAAATTTATTACCAAAAAAAGGTGGGTAAAGTGATAATTGGGAATATTGAAATGGATAAATATGGGTTTAAATTTTCAAATTTTTTGATAACTGGTTATTGAAGTAAGTAGGTGCTCATTCATGTCCCAAATGCTGGGCAGCCCCACATGTGTGGATGACTGAATTCCCAAGTGACTCAATTATAGCCGTCTTAGCTCTAGCATGAGTAGCATCTAGCCACATGACTTCATAATGAATTCATCTCACAACCCCTTTGCAAGCTGGCCATGAATCCCAAAACCATCAGCTGGTTATTGAAAAAATAAAAACAATGTGGTGAATGAATTCAATTCTAAATATTAGAGCCAAAGTTAAGATGAAAAAGGCCAGGGATGAAACATGGGGTTGGGGGAAGAGAGCCTTTTTGTGTTTTTCTAGGGAGAAAAGATTTTGAAATGTCTTGGGCTCCAAAGATTGAAACTTCCACATATGTTCAAAATGCCCTTTGTGTCTAGTAAGAGGACAAAAGGACAAATTTTGAGGGTTCTAATTTGGCAAGTTTGGGAAGAAAATCATCGATCACTTCACCCCAACCAAAAAAGTTTTCATGTTTGCATTATTGTTTGTGAATGGATGAAATATTCAGTCACTAACATGGACATGGTCATGGTCATGGACCATGCAATCCAAGAATGTGGTGTGGTTCTAATTTGCACACATCCCCTCTCATAGTAAGAGAACCCCTGCAAATGTGGAGTGCACTCATAGTTGGTGTACATAAATCGGTTGGTTGATTTTATTTGTTTGCGGTGTTTTCAGCCTGTTCAACATAATTTCCCAATTTGTGTTGTCATAAGTACACGTTGGATGTTCCTATGTAAAGCACTCCAAGGTTTTCCACTTTGTATTTGAACACACCTCCTTGCATAGATGATTCCATTTAAGACCCCTGGCCAGTTTAATGTCTTCCATTCATTCATCAGTTGAAGGTTGCAGCCCTTCCACCATTTGAATTAAAAAACCTTCAGTGCGTTACACTAGGGAAGGCCTACTCCCACCTCAAGGTTATGAGTTATGACTCTCAAATTAGGGGAGGCCCTAGGAAGTGAGCCTTCTTCCTCTATATTTAATTTCGTGTGCCCAAAGGAGCTCCAACAACGAAGGTGTATGATGTTTTTTACTCCTGGAGAAGCGTGTCATGATAACCTTTTTGACTAAGAGCATCCCCACTGGTGCTCAGTATGTGAGTCTGCGAAAATATTTTTCACATCCAAGTTTAGTTATGTACTCTTTTGCAACCCAACCCATAAAACTGAAACTGAGACAACAAATAGGTGGGGGACTAGTAATAGCAAACCACTTGGACCAATCATTATCATCGGCCAATCACAAACTCTGAGCAGCAGTTAGATCATATTTATTACACTCTTCTCTGCAGGTGCACAGCGCTGCTGCGCCTTTTACCAGCCACGGCAACGTCCGCAAGTATGCTCGGCAACCTCCGCAAGTATGCTGAGCCAAAACAAATTTCCTGAGCGAAACCGGCATATGGTGGATCTTCTTCATCGAATTTTATTGTGCAGGATCACATAGCGAGCACCACAGGAGATGCTCTAATGAAAATGATTACTTATGGCGCTACAGCACACACGGACTAGTATTACGTATAGTTCTACATGTATGTAAAATGTAATCTCAAGAGGAGTGCATAGTCAAGTCCACATATGCAACTTGCATATGTTATCATTGTGAGGGAGGATTCAAGTTTTCTGCATAACTTTGGACTAGGTAAGTAGAGAGCATTGAATTACTTGAATAGTTGAGGCATATTAACATGATCAAGACTGTTCCGAGGCAATTACTAGACAAATTTGACTTTACGGGAGTAACAAGCATATTGGTTACTGGACCCACTAGAGGATAGGTCATGAGGTTTAGCCCCATGAGCAAGAGGAATGTGCAGAAAAGGGTGTTAGGGAGGTACAAAAATGCAAACTACATGACATGATATATAATTCATGAGCTAATGTTCAATGGTACGTTATGCTGCTGCAAAAGTGAGATGCTCCATATGATCAACTATGGAATGTGTGGCATGACACACGTTGTGCAATTGGCAAGTTTGTAAATGAGTATTTATATAACTTTACAAGAAGAACAATACATTGGAATGCACAAGGTACATACATTTCAAACTTGTCTTAGGGCCTCCCAGAAATGAAATTGTGCCTTTTGCATTTTGCAAAGCCACTCAATCCTTAAAGCACCAAAAATGAGATAAGGAGAGGGATATTGTATGTTGTTAGAGCATGAGAAAACACTTCTATACATCTTTCTAAACTCCAATTTGAAGGCTTGATAAGATTGTTATTATCTAGGTTCAATGGCACCTTGATATGGTAAATATGACATTGGAGTTATGATTGGTTTAAGTTATGTTGGAACTTGGTGGATTTTGAGAATTGGAGGGCATGAAATGGGTGACCATGTTGCAGCACCCATAATGGCAATTATCAAGGGTCTATAGCTTAGGATGGGTACAAACCTATGAAGGTTATTTTAAAAATAAATCCCATCTATCTCAATGAACCAAAATTTTATACAACAAACACACAACCACACAATACAAGAAAAAATAATTACAAGTTTTGGGCAATGATCACCCACACACCTAAAGTTTGGTCTTTATGTGGGCCACGCCCAATGAGAGCTCACCACACATATCTAAAGATCTCATCTTATGAGGATCACTCACTAAATACATATGAATCTTCCCTTATAAAGGTTTCACAATTACAACAATACATGAGCTTATTGTATCATAGGTTCATTACACAAAGTCTATCGCAAGGGTTAATGTTAAACTAGTAATGTGAAACTTTGGAAATGGAAAACAAAACCAAAGTTTCACCCATTACCCCTTCAATACTTGAAGGGAGAATGAATGAATCATTCACCCCTTTGGTTAGAATTTAATATATATTATCCTTTGTTAACTCTAGTCCAATAGTATTATATTCCCTATTGGTTTTCTAGAAGACCCATCTTTTCCATGGATGAATGTTTATATTATTGGACATCTCCTTATGAAGAATTTAGGGTTTTGTCCTAGTGAGATCAAAGTAATTGATTTCTACTTATGCCTAACCCAAAATAGTTAAGTAACATATTATACATGAATTCAAACTAGGTCCTCATAAAAGATCTTTATGTACAAGACCCATAAGATCATTATTTAATTAACATGCATTCCCAAATTTTTACCTTAGGCCATAATCAATATTGTTAAATTTACAAACTCAATTAACTTAACTTTCCTTTCAACTTTTATTAGCTTGAATCTAAAAATCAATCCCATCATCCATTACTTTAACATACAGATAAGGGCTTCTTCATTGCTTGAATCATAATTTGAACTAAAAAGCTTTGATGCATTGAAAATGGATAATCATAAACCTTTCATCAAAATTATCCATGACTACTTGCATATATTCAACTCTCATCACCTTGCATTTTTGCAATGCATTTTTTTGTTTCAATCAAAAAATTGTTCATGGTGCATAGGATGATATGCACCCATAATGTCATTATTTTCCCTCCATGTCAATGCACCATCAACCCAAGCTTTAGAAATAAAGGGCCCAAAACTTTTGTTCAATTGTCCAAAATTGAGATCATTTCTAGATTAAAAAAGTCTAATCAATACAAAAGATTGATGCATGCAAAATAAATTCAATAGCTGAACTATCAACCATATCATAATGAAAAATTAAATTAAATTTATTCAACTCTACTAAATCATCTACCATAAGATGAAACATAATTGAAATTAGAAGGTTGGAATTTGTCTTAAAAAACCCAATATGGTTGGCATGTAATACAAAATTGACTCCAATACATGACTACAAGAAAACCAACATACTGTGTGAAATTCCATGATAACCAAGGGCTCCAAACTAAACGACTCCATAAGTTTTTGGAGTTCCTTAGGATGGTTGCAACTCCTCCTCCTTACTCATAAACCATGCTAGCAAATTGATCTAAGATTAACAACTGTGGGAATGTTAAATACATCCCTTGATGCTAATGGCTTTGAAGGTCCAATGCTCATATATATTAGCTAGCCTATAAAGCTATTTCAAAGCTAGCAATTTTATAGTTGTTATTTAATTTTTAAAAGTTAAAAGTATTGTCTTTATGCAAAGTTTTCACTAAACGTTTGACTAGGGGCCTTTCTCAAAATTTTGAATAAACATGTACAAAACAATTGAAACCATTGTTTAATTTTGTGTAAATAACATTTTAGGAGAAAAATAACACTACAAATGATGTTTTTCTGATACAATATTATTTTCAATATATTGATATACATATTTTGAAATTTTGAATCCAATATAACATCAAAAAATAATAATATTTTAAAAATATAATTGCAACCATTGTTTTTATAGTGTAAAAAGATTCATACCTAATTATTTTTGGAAAATTTTACTACCTGCTTACCATTTTTGAAAATTTTAAATAATATTGTAAATGAAAATTTAAAGAAGATATCAAAAATATTTTTTAAAAAAAAATAGCCTAAGGGGGTGAGTGTGGTTCATTATTAGATGCTTGCACCTTATATACAATACAAGAGCAAACTTTTGAACAGAGGATATGAGACAAATTGTGGTGCTATTCCAAAGAATAGCTTGAATTCACATTCTTAATGGATTTTACCCCACCTCATTATTAGTAAAATTTATATTCCTAAATTTGTTCATCATCATTTTTGGCCTAGGTTTTTTTCTTTTCTTTTGTTGGAACAAGTGGACAAGCTCCATTGTATAGAGGGAAACAGCACAAGACAAAAGGCCATTGGAATATCACCCCCAAAACTAGCCTAGGCTTATACGAGAGCTTGGGTACTTGTTGTGTGATTCATGTTAATTAGTTTCATTGGTTGTGATATATCCCAAAGTGCAAATTTTATGATTTATAATTTATAAATTTTTTGGGTGCAATAAGCCACTTTGATTGGCTCATCATCAAAACCATTTTGATATTTGTGGGTCCCCCCCCACCAAAAAAAGAAATGACACATTTTTACATTATTTCATAGGATCATGTAAAAGCGTATAAATTATTTTTTACACTTACACAATTTTAGATGACAAAATAGATTTACACGATTTTAGACGACAAAAAATATTTACATGATTTTACACTTACACAAATGCACTTTATACACTTAGACAGGCAGAGTGTAACTAAATTTCATTATGCCATTTGCAGTTACCCACATTCACACACAACACCGATCACAACCCAAGTGAGGGGCATGAGTTATGGCAAGGAATATAGCAGCACTGGGGCAAACAGCCACTAAAGTAATAGATAAACATGACACACTCTGTGGCATGTGCCACGTGATTGTTGCGAGTGGTCAGAGAGTAGCTTAGACAAACCACCTAAACCAATCAATCTCCCCCTTCAGCTTTCCTGGACTCTCTGGAGAGCTCAACATCTATCATGTAGAGCCCGCCACTCAGCACTCATTCGTCGTCTGGGACAGACATCCTGCCCTGTACACACAAAAAGTAACGCTGTTGGTATGCTTTTTCTAATGTGGGAAATACTGGACAAGTTTTCAATTGAACTATATACATCTAGGCCGCCTGAAATGACAAATCCTGGGTAGCTTATCAATTGAACAATGAATGTAAGACACCTCAAAGTGTCAATGGTAATTTGTGTGTGATAAAACTCAAGAGGGTGTAAAATACAAGCATTGCAACATGTGAGTGCAGTTCACTGGTCCTCATTTAGCATACCGATGAATTTATTGTACTTGTTCAGTCAAAATCAGTGAATTCACTCAAAATCCAATGAAATCATATAATGAACGGGAGACACATTTTATTGTAGTTGGTGGAGACAAGCGTGGGTCCAAATCCAGGCTTTACCAGAATATGGGTTCCATGAGGCAGAGGCAAGCATGGGCCCTGAATCCAATAAAGCCCACCCCTGAGGGCTTTACATAGCGTGAAGACCTCATTTGTTTTCCCGTGATATTGGGTGGGTATGCTGGCATTCCATTTTTTGAAATACCCACAGGTGTTTTTACACTCATTAAGAGTATATGCAAAATACACTACAAGAAAATGATCTGATCATTACCTCCAAGTGAGCTATGACTGTAAGACACCTTATGGGTAATATAGAATTTGAACTTTGAATGTATCACGCCTCCATGTGACAAAATCCTCGGTAATTTGTCAAGTAAATTATGCAGCTTAAAATGACAAATTCTGGGTTAAAACAATGCGACAACCTTTAAGTAGCCCCAGTTCTGTCACGGTGCCCTCCATACTAGACCAAACTGATGCTTTATGCTGGCTAAAGTTCTGGCCATAAGGGGGATCACAGCTGTTAAGGCCATTGGGGGGGACCTTAAAAGCTGTCTCAAAGTAGGGCCAGAACTTTGTCCCACATGTAAAGAAGGCCACAACAGCTTTATATGAAAGGCAGGTTCCAAAGATGACAAAGTGGTAAGTCATTCCTACACATTATCAGTTTGGCCCACTAGATCATGGCAAGGGGGGGAAGCAGTTCGTAAGGAGGGATGTCATTTCAATGCCAAGCAATTGTGCATGTGTGTGCAAAGCACTTCAGACATGACAGCCCCTGGCACCCACCAGGCTTTCTTGGGTGGTAGGACTATGATAACAAGGGAATTCTACAAAGGGTGAAGAGGAAAGTCGCCCTTTTTCCATGTGGGCTCAATTCTGAGATGCTTATTGTTCTGTGAGAATGCTTAGATAAACCTCTGCCAAGAAAGAAATTCCAAAAACATCCTTATTTTATTGATTGAGAGGTCTAATATATATGGGTTGATCCTGAATTTGCCAAAAGCTCAAGATTTTGAATTATAGTATGCCAACATGCTCCCAGTGGATCTTATTTGGTTCAATTGGTACTTGAATTGATCATTGTAAGAAGAATGTTGAAGAATGGCAATGAGGTGATGTTCAAAGTCAATTGTATTCTATCATTTTGTGCATTTCCAATAAGGGATAACTAATAAAAAGAATGTTGAGCATTGCACCCTTCTCTTCTTGTTGTTGTCTGGCATATATCAACACTTTTTTACTACTTCATTTTGGATAAAACACATATATAATTGGCACAATGATTTTGCAATGACAACAGCCTTGAGGAACCAATTTGGGTCAAACTCAAAGCCTATTGTAATTGCCAAGTGTTCTTATAGTTATATTAGTGGGCCCTGTCCAGATGGCTATATTAAACCTCCAGTAAGGTCACACACATAGCAATATTATTCCAGTCAAAATAAGCTTCACTTCCGTGTTCTTTCTGAAACCTTTTAAATATTTTTAATCAATTTCCAAAAAAATCACTCTATGTTTACTAACTTTTGCTCCATTTGATTCAAAAATTGCAAAATACAAATGTGCACACCGCCTTGTCAAGAGCTTTCTGTTGGTACCAAAAGCAGAGCAAGGGCACACACAGTTTGGGAGGGTTAGAGAGTGGTCACATCCATCCATACATACATACAAACGCCTATCTTAATATATTAGATTGTGAGCATAGCACAAAATACTCTGCAATATTTAACCTTAGACAAAAGGATAGCCAGACTCCAAAACATTTGGCTGAAGTGGATTGCATCATGCATACCCAATTAACATCTCTTTGCTACTCTCCTTTACAAATATTGTTCAAATTAGTACTTTGGTTGTTAGTTCTTCCATGAACCATATGACTATAATTTTGAGTCCATAATACCATAGTTTGACCTTATAAAGAGCAACTCCAGACAGCTGAGGCCTTTGGTTCAAGATGGATTGAAATAGCTTTTCTCATGTTCAGGTGGCTACATCAAGTTTCCTGTGTACTTTAGATAGGATTTTGGTACTAAGGGGAGATTCCGGCTTGCTTGTTTAATTCTTGGGTGCAGAATTTGCCTACAAATTCTCTTTCCATATTACTTGAACATGCTGATACTTGTTTAGCAACTCTATTTTTCTTTGGGAAAATGAACTTTAAAAATTGTTCGGAAGCAAGATTAGCAAAAGCACATCATAGTCCACAGGTCAAGTATTGCTGTGATCAATCAGAGCACAATTTATGCTTACAAGGAGGAATGAACTAAAAGCAAAAGAGAAGTGTTTCAGATTGCTAAATAAGTTCTTCACTGAGTACTCCAAAGTCATCCATATCACACTTAGTAGTAAGAAAGTGGTTGCACTACTGAGCACTGGGGATATTGCATCCTTGCACAAAAGATGCCTGCATATGTATGCAACAAAATCCTGGTACTTGATTTTCTGGTGTCCTGCACTGAAAATTGTTAGACTGCCAGTTAGTTAGTTTTGCATATGCAAGCGTTGACAAGCATATCTGTAGGTCAGAAAGTCAGTTGTATCTGTTCCAAAGCCAGAGCTATGTTGTAGGTAGCATTTGGAACTTGTAGAAATGCTTAGTCAGTACACCCAGTTCCTCCAAAAGAAGTACAAATATTACAGCTTCTCGATACATGCCACTAGACTGCTCCTGAAGCATTAAGGTCTGGGGTGGCAGATTATGTCATTTGTTTTACCACATTATATGAGATAATCTTCCAGTGATGATCATACACTCGTAATAGTGACCAAAATCTCGGTTGAACATTTGTTCATATAAAATTATTTGTGGAATCTGTCACCCCAGACCTGAATGTTATGGAATGGTCTTGTACCTGCCCATTATGTTCTATGACTAACCTAGTTCACCCTACTGGGCTAGCTTGGTGCCTTACCGAACCTAAAGGTCTGAACTGATTGATTCAGCAGGTTTTCAGGCATTGTTATTTTCCATAAACTGCCACAATCACATATTATGTCATTTTCTATTGACCTAGACGAGCCTGGTCGTGTGAGCCATATCCGGCACCCAGTGCTGGTTCTCTAGTACAATGGGCAGGAGCTTGAGCAGTCCATGTCCCTAACTGATTGATGGATTGCTTCCTACAAATCCCAAGGTTGGGAACTGACATGTAAATGGTAACCAGGTGCAACAGTCTATGTGGGACTCTCCGGGTTGGTGTGCTAACTGGATACTGCACCAAAGTCTAAAATGCAGCTATAATTCTCCAGAGATTTGGAAGCAGCTCCGAAGCAAGGATTAACAAGGACACCTAGTTTGACTAGGGTATTGGCTTGAGGAGAACCCATATGGAAGGGTATCTATCTGCAAGGCATTATTGGGGAAATGTGCCTACAAAGTCGAATGCAAAATTAGGTAATGTTTGTTTTCTGTTCTAGCCTCTAAGCTTAGGCAGTTCGAAAAGTTTGTTCAATAGATCTTCAAAATGACTCAGCAAGCTGGATTGTATTGATCATGTGCAATGTTGTTCTAGTTCCAAACTCTCCAATTCAGTGAATGAAACACCAGTGTAAACTCATGTAGGCAGACATTTATAGTTTACAACAATATCCAAATGTTCTCTGTATCAGTTGTGTTCTGATTACAAATGATCACACTTCTTCTTAATTACCATGTTGAGGGAGGGTCTCAGGCTAGAATTTGAATAATACAAAGGAAAATTCATACCATTTTAGACCCTAGCATCATTGGGTACATTAAAATCAACTGAATATTACATAGCTCAGAATTTTCAAGAGGGTGGCCAAATTGCAGGAAAGGCATTGGGACTCTGCAAAGGATGTTTTTACAAGAACAAAGAAGGGATGTCCTAAACTCTCATGGAATGAATGACTGCATGACTCAAGTGTTGAAAATCACATTAGAATATCTTGTGTCTGTTGTCCACATTCTCTTCTCTCAAACCAAAATTTCAAGTTAAATCATCAATTCCTACCCATATTGTGTTATGCTTGCTTCGAAGACAATGGGCTTTTTCGGATTGTGTAGTTCAAATTGAACCCCCTGTAAGTGAAATGCATATGCCACTACCACGGCATTGCTGTGGGATCATTGCCACTGCCAACTTGGTAGAGGTTGTTTTGTGCATGATCTATAATTTGTATCCAAGAGCAGTTGTAACCCGAGATGAAGACAAACCTGATGATGTCTTGGTGCATGAAGAACTTCCAGAATTTGATATTGTTGCAAAGTTGATGGAAGCACTAAGAATTAGACTACTCCCTGAGAATGTGGACATTGTATGTACACATGATCACATGTACAAATATGACATACTCCAGGTGTCAAACCCTAAACTTACCCTAAACCCTAAAATTGGGTGATTGTGCAAAATGTTCTAAATACTCACTCTTTTATGGTCAACACATTTCTTCAAGGCAAGCCAGAAGTTACAACCAATTGCTACAACTATACCTTAGCAAGCTTCTTTTGAAATGAGTCTCATTGTGGCCTAATTTGGTAACTTGATCCAACCATGTTATTTGAGTTGGCAGAAGGGTGAAAACACCAATCTAGAGTTTCGTTATGATTGATCTTGTTTTACTCTTACAACCAATTAAATTTGGAGCCTATGATGATTTCCATCAAGTTCAAAAAAATTCTTGAATATCCATTTGATTCGAGTAGGTGTTTCCTAGGGGGAAGGGTCAACCATGTCTCCATGTGTGTTTCTTACGATTTTGATTCCTTCTTTTGGTTCATTCCTACATTCCACCAAGGTCACACACTCCTAAAAAAACATGTGTTTCTACCTTTAGCATCAATACTACAATTATTATATGGTCAATGTTATTTGATCAAAATGACTAATTCTGTTTGTTTTGACCAACTAGAAAAGTAGATTTGTTTGATATGTCTAAATATCATATGTATTTAAATCGTATAAAAAGTTGTTAATTATGTGTGAACCATGCAACACCTACATGAAAATTGCCATCATATTGGCGTGATTGAATTTTGTCATTGGAATAATGACATGGAGGACAACATGTCAACATGCATGACATAAAATATAATAATATTGTTAATTGATATTTATATTAAATGTAACTAGGAGATTAAATATATTTTGAGTTAGATGTGAAATTATAAAATCAATTTATACTCACATGTACTTTTCATGTAAAAATATTCCATGTTTTACAAGATCCTATATTAGCTATAAATAATTCCATAATTATATTATTATGATTAAAGACACTATGTATTAGATTTTTTTGTGATAAAAAATTTCAATTAATGTGATTTCTTTACTTTTGTAATTTTAAAATTAGAAAAAGATCTAGGATTATGATATTAAAATATCTTAATTCATTATGAGTTATGAATTAAAAACCTAGATAAATATATTATATTAACTTATCAGAAAAAATTATAAATATTTAAAATTAATTTATATATACATATTGAAATATTCATTAAAATTAAATTATTTCTTGAATTTATAAATTTTGACATTTATATGTTATCAAAATATATATATTCAAATCTCTAACCCAAAATCAAATTTCATAAAATAAAGAAATGAGGTTTTGAACTAAATAGTTAAAAATAGAATATTTTATTAATTTTAAAAACTCAATGTAATTATGAAAGTAAAAAATGAAATATTGAAATTACGTAGATAAGAAATTAATTTCATCATGAGATTACATTATTCTAAAATTATATCATTATGTGAAAAGGTTTTAGATACATGCATGTGTTTATATCGATGCAACAACATTTGTGACCACATGAATTGAAAGTTGAATGGTTAGGACTTGGTTGATGGATAAGGAAATGAAGGTTGAATTCCCTCTTGTGACATCTTATACTTTTGATTTATAGGATTAAAGTTGATGTGGTAGGAAAATGAATATATATATATAATTAACCATGGGTCCAATGCCAATGTAGCAACCTATGGATAATCCTATATATATACTTTGCAATTTGAGTCATGTGTCTAACAATAATGTGTGTATTCATCAATAATCTTGGAGTAATATTTTTCTTATAAATCAACTAGAAAACATTAGATGTTTTTCTTTATAGTTCAAGTCGTAGGTCTAGCAATTTTGCAACAATATGTTGACAATCCAATGAATAATCTTATTATAATTATTTATGTTATATATATGTAAGTCTAATCACATTAGTTAACACAACTTAACATTTTAATTAATACAAACATAACACATTAGAGTTGAACAATCATGATTAGTCATTATGCATGTGATTATTGGTGATTAGCATGGCAATGAGTGAAATATCAATGTTGTTATTTAAATTATGAAATGCAATCCTATAAATAGGTCTACATATTCATGATGAAGGTTAAGGACCATGGTGAGCATTATTTGAATGATTCACACTTCAATATTTTATAGAATTATATTTATTAATCAAATTGCACATCTTTGTTAAATGATTGGTATCATTTAAAATTAAGTTTGATGGCAAAAATAATGCACCTTTTTTTTAATTGATTATTTAAAAAAATTTAGACATTTCATTTTGGTGGGGAATATTAGTTTGAACTAGTTGTGTTTAGATGTAGACGCTTTGATTTTGTAACTTGTAAACCTTACATTATTAAAAAAATGGGTGTTTTGCAACTGGCCTTGCAACTCAATTTTTGAGTTTGCATTGGACACTTGCAATTCACTATATTTATACGTCGTGAGTGCTATTGGACAAGTTGCCAAAGTTGCAATTCACCATATATATGATGCAATTTATTACAATTCAATTATAATTTTGTTGTAATAACTCCTTTCAACTACTATGCACATCCTTTATCATTACAATCATAATGTCATGTGGATGTCATTTTCATCCATCCATCAAAATTTAACACATGGCATTATGAGAATTTTTTGTGATTTTTTTGAAATATTGATATCCATCATCCATTGTGATTATTCATTTTAGATGGTCGTGGATTATGACATGTGGCATATTAATTATATATATATATATATATATGTTGGTACATAGCCACATGTAGGTAAGTTGATATAGCTCCAACCTAGCTATTTACCTAATTACATACTTACTATTTAGGTAGGTAAAAAAATTAGACCTACTTATTTAGGTAGGCAAGTAGAATACTAGAAGAATAGGTGAACTAAAAAGTCGCCACATAAGTTTTTCAATTTGTTATGTGTTTTGCCTTTAGGGTTAAACTTTTATGAGTTCATCCCAACATGGCACATGTATTTTAATTTGAGAATGCAAGAGGAGACACCTCTTTTATATAGTTTGTGAAATGAGATTTTGAAGACAAAACATATGGGTTAAATATTTTAGCTGCACCTTAGTTGCAATTAAATTGTAATTACAAAAAAATTCCCCACATGTTTTTAAAAAAAAATTAATTTTATAATTAATTTGAAAATTTTAATTAATCATCTGACATAATTATTTGGAATTTATTTATTTGAATTAAATATATGATAATTAACTATCTAAATTGATTATATGAATTAATTAATATAATTCAGTTAATTAGTTAATTATCAAAATAAATACCAGATGATTAATTATTTAAATTGCTATTAGATAATTAATTATGTTGATAATTGATGATTTGAATTCAAATAAAATTCAATAATTATTCACCTATATTAAAAAAGTTTGTTATCTAGAATTTTTTGAATTAGTTAATTAAATATATATAATTAGTTATAATTTTAAGTAATTATTTATTATCTGAATTAATTAAATGATAATTAATCAAATTTGATTAATGAATTCATACGAATAGTTTATTATTTAGTTTACTTAATTAGTTCATGGTAATTAAGTATACTACAAATTAATTACTAATTGAAAAATTAGTAACAAATAATTCATTCTAAAATGTTAAATAATAAACATGAATTTGAATAAAAAACATTGAGGTATATAAACAAATATTATTTATTGCATGTTTAATAAAATATACACATTGATTTTAATTTCAATTCAAAAATAGACTTTCACCTCTCATGAAATTCTATGGTTTGATATGTATCTATACCAGCATAATCTTGTGAATTCCAATGTAATGAAATATTATTAACACAAGAATTGAAGATCAATTTTTTTTAAAAAGGACTATAATATTTATTACATTATTTAAAATTTAGTTATTTAGATCATTATGAAAATGAATTTATTTTAATTAATTAATTCAATAAAAGAATTGATTCGTATCAATGAAACATTTAATAATCTAGTCTAAAAAAGTTTGAAGTGTATAAGCAATGATATTTATATGTACATACTCAAAAACACTTTAATACACCATTCCAATCCAATTGAAGGTTTCCATATACAATTTCAATGGATCGCACAATTTGTAAATCTTTTAACAGTTTGGGTTGCTACATAGTTGACAACTAATTCTAGATGAATTGAACACTCTAATTCCAAAATAGTGGACAAATAATAGTTATGTGAAATCATAGTGGCACATTTAGTTGTAACTTAGTTGTAAAATTAGCCAATGTAGTTGACTTTTAGTTGCAAACAAGTTGCAAGTTCCAAATGTTATGGACCTTTACCTAATCGTAGATGTGGCATGATCATATGCATCAATGTCGTATGCCAGTTGCAAAATAGTTGTTCATTCAATGCTAAAGTTACATTAGTTGCAACACAATTGAAATTAACCACTTCGTTGCAACTTGTGATCATGGTCAAACTACAATTGACTATCTCCATATATATTTTGCGTACATACGCCCATATAAAGTCCAAGTTGCAATTAATGTGAAACTAAATTACAATTATGAAATATTTTGACATGGCATTTTAATTATTAATTCATTGTATTTCCATACTATAGTTGTACCCTATTTGCACAATAGTTTCCATGATGATTTAGTTGCATGCTAATCTAATATCTACAGACACGATTTCTCATAGTGTTATGAAGTGAATTCACCCACTATGATTGCTTTAAAGTATCTTGAAGTTGAATATCAAATGCTCGTTTTTTTGTCGTCATCTTTTTACAAGTTTCAAACATTTTCAATGGTGTAAGTTCAATTTTTGAAAAAATATATTCAAGTGCATCAATTGAAATCATCAATTATGCCACAAAATAATGTGACCCTAAATTTAACAAGCTAGTGTGGTTTAGTTTTGTCAAACACAACATTCCATACAATTCCATTTCCACTATTACATTGGCAAATTATAAGGATATCATTAGTTAAATGGTGATTATGTGATAGTTGATGAACTAGTAAAGGCCATATCCTAGTGATTTCAAAAATGCTTCTAAAAGAAACAAAGTTAAAAATGGAAGCTTTTGCAAATCAAAAAACAAGTTTGCGAAAATATTTATTTCACATATTTTTACACTATTTACATGGGTAGGTTGGTATGTGATAGGTAGGTAGATTGTAAATAGGTATATGGTCAATATTGCAAAACACCTCCTTACCTACAACCCACCAATCGACCCACCTACCTACCTATGTACATATGTGTACACATATAAATACAATTTGCATATATTCATATTGTACAATATATGTACCAAGATACATAATAAATGTTGATGACAGAAATTGAACCTTGGTTTCCATGGCATGAAGTTAATGCCTTTCCAATCAAACATCATATGATTTTGCAACATATTATGTCAAAAAAAGAATATAACACATGTGTTTATTTCAATTCATCTTACAAATCTTCACATGTTTTTTTTTTTTTCATGTTTTACTAAAATGAAACAAATTAAAATTCATTTTTGAAAGGTTCTCAAAGGTCTACATAATATAATAAACAAAGATACAAATGTTTTGAACATTAAAAAAATGTATAATTAGATTTTTTTTAAGGTTTCAAGGGAAGATCTTTCATGTATATAATTTTGTTAATTCATTTTACAACACATGCTTAGTTAGTCATTAAAACTTACTTGGAATGAGGATCAATATCAATGTTTCAATTTCATAACATTCCAATCAAGGAAATAAACTATCCATGTTTTGGAACTTTAAAAATGCATTATTAAAAATGATTTTTTTCTTTCTTGAAAAAAATTATACAAATGTATTCATAATGATGTTGTTAATGTAAAACCAAGTCCCAATTGGCAAATTTATGGTTATATTGTTTATGATAGGCATTGAAATGACATGTACTTAACAATTTTTTTAAAAATCACTATATATGAAGCAAAAGATGATCCATCTTAGCCTATAACTATTTAAAATAAAAATAACACTAGAATAACCAACAAAAATACTTGCGTGGATTAAATCAAATACATGTTTCAATGTAAATTGAAGGAACCTTGATTGATGGTGGCCCTTTGTAAATGTCATAAGTTAATGATAATCATACAAGTTCATCATCTTGTGTCAAATTTTCAAGATTTTCAATCTTTTGAAGTGGAAATGCCTCATTCTTCAATGCGAAATGTTTGTTTTTTCAATAGCTTGAACATTAATATGCATTTACATTTTCAATAGATTTTTTAAACTTCAAGCTTCTAAAAGTCCATAATTTGGATCATTAATGTTTTTATTGTAGTCAACTTCAAGTTGTTTTGCAAACAAATATAAATTATATGCATCACACATCACAATATGACTTTGATTAATGATTGAATCAATTAAAACTAAGTTTTAAGTAAATCAACATACATAAAGTACGTTGGATATATTTTTTTATATCACCATTTGGTTTTGTAAAATTCAAATGAATGTAATTAAAGGGGGCTTGTGTCACAATGGAATGAACTTGTTTTAATCATATTGATTTTTCTGGTCTAGAGTTTCCTTTTTGCTCGTAATTTTTTTTGTGACATTTATTTATTAATGTACTAACTAAGTTTTATTAATTAAAATTAAATACGAAAATGACGACATCAATTTTCACACCTTCAATTAATCATGTTATTTTTCAAGGATTGGTCCCTTTAGAGTAATCTTCATATTGAGGGTCATGATCTTGGACAATATGTGCCAAAGTTTTGTTTCTTTTCACATATCTCAAGTTTCTAATAGTTTTTTGGATATTTTATATCCTAATGTTCAAAGCTACAATGTCATATTTGACATTTAACATACTCTTAAATTTTTTGTTTGATGATGCCCATGGTCCTTTGAATAGCACTTTTTAATATTTTGTGAATCATTTTCATGACAACATAGTTAATCACATGTAGAAAATTCCTAAAATCTATTGAATTGAAATGTAGGAATTGTTCATCAATTAGTTGTCATATTGTTATAGTATAAAAAACTTTTGATCATTTTCGTATAGGGGGAAGAAGACCTAGTCCTATATTTTATGAAATGAAGTTTAACATTTGAAATTTAAAAAAAAAATTCAATAGTTAAGGAATAAGTATGCAAAATATGCCTTGTGTTGTGTATTTGTAATAATAACAAAAACTTGGGACAAGAGTTCAGTTTTCAACTATTTCGGCCTATATATATATATATATTGGCTAGACCTTGTGCAAATTATTTTGTGCCAAACATCAATTGTCGTTATGGTAATCTAAATAGAAATCATAAGAAATTCATGCATGATAGGGAAATATCTTACCACATAGCATTTCATAAGGGATTTCACAAGAGGAAATTTCATAAATGGAAATGCACATAATACATTGTAGGCAATATTGGACAAGTTTTGAAAGGGAATTTGTAAGGGGGAATTTGACATAGGGGGTATGCACATAATTGTCATAGGCAATTTTATACAAATTCCAAAGCGGATTTCATAATTGATTTCAGAGAGGAAAATATCATAAACCAGAATGCACCTAATAAGTCTAGTCAATATTAAACAAATTTATGTAGTGGAAATTGTAGAACTTTTAATTAAAAAAATCATTATAACATTCTAAATTCCAATGATGATGATTTATCAAAACTAATTTAGGTAGGACAACTTTAGATCCCGTAAATAGTGATCATCACTTGGGGAGTTCCGAATTGGAATTTGTTAAGCACATTCCAAGTAAAGAGGCATGGAAAGGTGTTTTCTCGAAATTTTGTTTTTTTAATTCTTTTTTTCCAACACCATATTCTTGAACACATTTGCAATAACTTCTCCACCAATTTACACCGGACTTTTTTTGAATCTTAATCCAAATGTTGAATTCAATCTAGTTGAATTGGAATTCAATTCAATTAGATTCAAATTCCATTTCAATGTATTTGAATTCAATTTAAGAATATGAATTTAATTCAATTCCAATTGCATTGTAATGTTGATTGTCATTGGTAGTGTGTAGTAATGTGAAGCCCAAGGTGATTTGGCAGGTTTTCTGGCCTTCTTAAATGACAAAATCCACCATATTGGGCAAACCCCATTTCTACCTAAGCTACAGAATGACCCACTACAGACCTTTCTGCCTAGGAATGGGGAGGGCCTGGCAGATTCTGGTAAGTGATCCCTAACTGATGGCTCACCTGGCAGATTCTGCCAGGCCTTGCCCATTCTCTCTTACAAAAACAGCACCCTCAACTGTGCCATGGACATGGAAGCTCATACCAATTTCCAAAAACAGCCCTAATCCTATCCCTTTAATACTTCTGCTGTTTTAAACGAAATCCCTAATTACACAAATGTCTGAACTATGGTTTTTTTTTTGTGACATAATGTTTTTGCAATTTTCCCAGAAAAGAAGGAAAAATTAGTCGTCTGGACAATAGAAAAAATAAGATAAAATTTCCCAATTTTTTTTGTCTGAAAAAATCACAAAATTTGTTAGAACTGAACACACTTGGACTCTGAACCCCAAGTACATACTTGAACTTTGGCAAAAGACCGAGAACGGTCTGAACTCTGAACCCTAATTTCGCAAATGTCTTCTCGGGCGTCACACATGGTGAGCTCGCAACAAAATACATTCAGGACAGGGGTACAAGCACAAACTTGGACCGAACCCTAACCCTAAAACTGGTCGGCAACGTGACTACAATCCGATCAGGGAGCTTTCTTGTTTGCTCGGTTGCACTGCGTGTTTCTTGTGTGTGGCAGTACTCGTTTGTTCGCTTCGGATTGGAATAGTGCGACTTATTTTCCTGCGCCAGTTATCGGAGTTCCAGTTGCAGCGAGGTTTCTTTACAAGCCCCGGTCTTTTCGACGCTTTCGCACCTCTGCGCTGCAACCATCACCATGGTAATTGTCCTCAAATCGTGATAGCGAATGTCTTGTTTTTGTTTTCTCTTCACTTGATTTTCTTCCTGGATGTCGCGGAGATTGCAATGACTTGTGCCTGGGTCATAGTCGGAGGACCGCATCCTTCGTTGTTTGGTCTCTTGTTGTCCCAGTTAGTTATTCTGACTCCAGGGTGTCTTCCAATGGGTTTCGGTTACGGAAGCCCAATTCTCTAGGGTTTCCCTAACTGTTAGGTACCAAGTAGACTTTACGGAAATCGACGATGGGTAAACTGGAAAAGCTGAAGGGATACAAGCCAAATAGTGCTTGTCTCTTTGAAGATTATCTGTTACAGAAGCCTCAACATGTTGATTTTTTTTTTTTTAGATATAAAACGAGGGGCATTTCTCGTCAGCCCCTTGATCCGAGTTACAGAAATTTGTTGTGGATGCAGGCTACGTTGGCGGACTCCTTTCTGGCAGATTTGGAGGACTTGTCCGACAACGAGGTGCTTGATGAGGTCAGTCACTGTGTTATCATTCTGAATGAGGATAGTCCAGGTTTAGGGTTTAGGGTTTAGGTGGGATACCTGGAGGAATATTACAACAAGTTCCTCAAGCAGTTCGACCTTGGAAGCTAACAGACAAAAAATTTGCTTTGTTTCAGCATTCCCCAATGCTGGATGAGGCTCTGAGATTGAAGTAATGTACAAGTATTGTTATTGTCTCTGTAGTTGCCTTGTTGATGCAATAGATACCCCTTGGACAAATCCTACTTGTATTTCACTTAGTCTCTGCTGTATTTCCAGCTGTCTTGTTAATAGAGTGGTGTTTTGGGGCCACAGGAGGGTGATCATGTCAGAGATGAAGTTCTTGATTCTGATGAGGAGATGGCAACAGAGCAATTGCTCAGCTATGAAGACTTGGATACTGTTGCCAAACTGCAAAAGAGCCAGCGCTATCATGATATCATGAAGGTCCAAACTTATAACCATTTTCAGAGTTGGTATATGTTGGCTCCAGGAAAGTTCAATATACTGCAACTTTTGCTTTTGAGAGCTGGAATCTGTTGCTTGTTGAATCAATATAGTCTAAATGCCATGTCATCAGCTTGCTATGGGTGACCTTCATTGCTCAAAAAGAGTCTGTTGATGAAGAGAACATGGGGGCTGCCCCTAGAGAAGATTGCCCATAGCAAGCTTCTTCCTTAATGAGCTTCTTATCAGGGTCCAGACCTGTTATTGTCCTGAGGTATTGTTGGGGACAGTTGATAGACTTGGTATTAATATTACTTCTCTGGTGTTACCTCTGCTTATGGAATGAGGTTTATATGATCAACAGTACTTGAAACCTTGACTATATGACCAAGCCTTCCAATCCTACTCCTTAAACCCTGAACCTTATTGGAGATTTTGCAATTGATCCTTGAACCAATGATGGAAGGGCTGGTTGGTGTTCACTGGTAACTAAGTGGGTATTGGAAATGGGCAGTGCAGAAGGTGGATGAGGCAATGGCAGAAGGCACAGAGAGCTCAGGGAAGGCCCTAGTCTCAGAGGATGATCCAGAGTACCAGCTTATTGTTGACTGTAATACTCTGTCTGTTGATATTGACAATGAGATTGTCATCATTCACAATTTCATTCGGGATAAGTATCGGGCAAAATTTCCGGAACTGGAATCGCTGGTGCTGCATCCAATTGATTATTCTCGTTTAGTGAAGCAAATTGGAAACGAGATGGACCTCACACTTGTTGATCTGGAAGGGCTTTTACCTTCAGCTACCATTATGGTTGTTTCTGTCACAGCTTCTACCACCAGTGGGAAACCTCTATCTGAAGAGAATTTGCAAAAGACTCTGGAAGCTTGTGATCGTGCACTTGCCCTTGATGAAGCCAAGAAGAAGGTTTTAGAGTTTGTAGAAAGTCGAATGGGGTTTATTGCACCAAATCTATCAGCCATTGTTGGGAGTGCAGTGGCTGCAAAACTGATGGGTGTGGCTGGTGGCCTCTCTGCACTTTCTAAAATGCCAGCTTGTAATGTGCAAATTCTGGGTGCGAAAAAAAAGAACTTAGCTGGTTTCTCAACAGCAAGCTCTCTTCCTCATACAGGATTTGTATTCCATACAGAGATAGTGCAAAGTACTCCGCCACCTCTCCGAATGCGTGCATGTCGTTTAGTAGCTGGGAAGTCTACTTTGGCTGCACGTGTAGATTTTACACGTGGGGATCATACAGCTAAGACAGGTATAAACTTGCGTGAAGAAATTCGTAAAAAAATTGAGAAATGGCAGGAGCCTCCCCCACCAAAGCAACCAAAGCCCTTGCCTGTTCCTGACAGTGATCCCAAAAAGAAGCGGGGGGGCCGACGACTAAGAAAGATGAAAGAAAGGTGGGTTTTGTTGTGCTTTGTTGTGGATCTTGATAGTTTATTTTTGTGTTCAGAAGTGTCATCAAGGTGGTTCCTCTGCAGTCTGCCCATGTTTACTGTTCCTTGGATATGACCATGGCCCTGCAGTTGTGAACTTGCAGTTTGGGTGTTTACTTCTGGACAGAGTTGAGGACTTGCAATTCAGGGTTCTGTGATTTTTTGGCATAACAGAGGTGATGTAATTTCTTTTTTCATACAATATTACTGCAGATATGCCCTAACAGACATGAGGAAACTTGCAAATCGGATGCGTTTTGGTGTACCTGAGGAGAGTTCACTGGGTGTGTGACAGTTTGCTCTTTCTTCTCCATACTTATTCTCTTTCCCCTTGCATATTCTATTTTCCTCTCTGGTATGTCTTATCATGATTTTTGGGGTTCAACCTCACTTGAGTGCCTCTCTTTGCATGCTGAAGATATAAAGGAAGGTGGATGCCAACAACAAAACTCAGATTTGATATGGAATATATCAAAGCATCTTAAGCCTGTTACATGCTTACACTGATAATTTGTTAGACCTAGTTCTTGATTTGCACAGAACTGTACATCTGACCTGACAAGGTGAGAAAAAAGTCCCTCATTTCTGGACAGGCAGTAGTGATGTGAAGCAGCATGGCAGCAAATGATTTGCTCAGATTTTTGTGTGCAGGGGATGGATTGGGGGAGGGCTATGGAATGCTGGGACAGGCTGGCAGTGGAAAATTACGGGTATCCATTGGCCAGAACAAATTGGCTGCTAAGGTTGCGAAAAAGTAAGTGCTTCCTGATCATATCTGAATGTTTAGCCTCTAAGCAGGTTGTGGGTTGTGTTCCCATTATGTAGGTTCAGCAATTTGGTTTCCCTCTGCCATGCATGGTAAGAGATTTTTTTGTGTTGACTATAGTGAATTTTTACTCTGTTGAATCCATTCTGTGATCCATCCTACAAGTGGGTACTGTGGAGTGTTGTTTACATGTTCTTCATTTTTCCAGGTTCAAGGAAAAACACTATGGTAGCAGTGGTGCAACATCAGGGCTTTCATCTAGTCTTGCCTTCACCCCTGTCCAGGTCTGCACTTTTATTCTTGCAAAATTTTATCCCTTCATTTTGCAGGTTTTGAAGATTGTGATGACATCATGATCTTCTGATGAGGCCTAGTGTCAATTGAATCTTTGGGGTTTTGGAATGCTATCAGTTAAAAAAGTCACATTCCACCTTCAACAACAGAGGTGGGGAAAATTTGATCATTCTCAACACAATGGAGGCTTAAATACTCTGACTTCTATAATTGCATAAGTGTGCAATGGTCCATCATACTACATGATTGTGGTGATACTGGCTATGGGTTCATGCCAGCCCTAGGTGCTGATTAGGTGTGCAAATCTGATTTGAAGAATGGGCACTTAGTAGTCAACAGCTGAATTGTGTTTACAAGCATCATTTGTGAATCTAATTGGACTAAGGATGTGGACAAAAGATTGGACATTTGTTCCTAATCTGGGAGGTGAAATCTTGTTTCAGGGTATCGAGCTGAGCAACCCACAGGCACAAGCAGCATTGTTAGGGAGTGGCACACAGAGCACCTATTTTTCAGAGACTGGCACATTTTCAAAAATCAAGAGGATTTGATGCCATTCTTTTTGCCTCTTCAGGTTGTACTCTTTTTGTTAGGGAGCTGGTTCATGTACGTAATGGTAGGAAGTTGTCTTTCAATTGTTCATAAATATTTTCTTTGTCCTGACTTATTGCTAACTTCCTGGAAGAGGTCCTGCTGCACTAGAAGTTGAGTGGGAACTATTTTTCTTTAGCCTTTGAAATGAATTTCAGACCATGGGAGTTGCTACCAGTACCAGGTTTGTCTATATGCCCAAAACAGCCCAATTGTTCCCTACAGACTGCAGGTCAACAAATGTTTGACTGATTTCAAGTGAGTGGCTGTGCAACCCAGATCAACTGTGCTCAGATTTTGTTGTCAGAGGATCCCCATGTTCTAGCCCATGTGAGAATCAGGCACACCCAAATATGTGGTGCCTTCAATTCTGCATTGTTTGACTTAGGTCTGTGGCCTGTGGTGTGGGAGTGGCAACTAGGTATACAATACAGAGAGGCTTGCAAGGGAAACATGTTCAACCTTGTATTAAGAACAATTTGGTGGAGTGAAACATGGATTCACAACAGATTGATGCCCATGGCATTTGAAGAATGTCACTGTGATTGGGCTAACCTGTGTATAGACAATCATTATTTTCACAATTTGATCTTCATAGATAAATTTGCCAGTCAGGTGGAATGTAATGTGATAACACCATTTAGATCCCTCCATCATTCTCTTTGAGGCTGAATCAGCCTCAATCAGGGTCTGCAGCAGTTCTTTCCTACCAATGAGACCGAACACAGGTATGTTTTTGAATATGCTTCTGAATTTGGTACATATCTATGCTAAATTTGAGCTCTTGATGTCATTAGCTCTCAGATTGAGAATTTGGTCATCAACTCTGTTTTGTGCTGTGATGTGTACTGACATGCAGAATCTACTGATTTATTGTTATGGCTACTGTGAACTCTTCTCTCAAGACCTGTTGTCCAGTTCCATCTCTTACACCCATGTTAGATAAGTAGGTATGTCTTTCATTTGAGTAAAGAAATTCAATAAACATTCTTGTAGTTTCCTTTGAATCAAGCTATGGCAGCTTCTCATAAATTTGTCTCTGATCACCTTTGTTGCAGTCTTCATCAACACTTTTATGCCATGTTGTAGAAGATACAACACACAAAGAGGTGTATGTAAAAAGTAGCAGGGTTTAATAGGAATCACTTCTTCGGTGTGTGCCTGTCCCATAGCTAACTACAGTGGTTAGTTATGTAGCAACCATCCACTTGCATCTACTACCTGATAGCCACCAAGTTAGTCAGCTACTACCTACATGAGTGGTAACCACTTACTCTTCCTTCCTACTTACCTATGATACTTACTGACTTATGATGCATTCACAATTGATGTTAAGTCAGTTTTAATGAAAATCTAGGTGGCATCTTAAGTGACACGCAATGTTAAATAGGTGATAGCTTAATGTTTAAATGAATGATATCTTAACATAAAATCTGCATGACAAGTAGGTTTAAGTCCTAATGACTAACATGATGTTATGAGGTTCAACACTAAAGTCCCTAACACCAAGTGTGAATGCACCTTTTACATACTTTGTAAACTAGATATTGTGATGGGGAAGTAGGAGGGTTTACAGCAAAGGTTAACCAAGTTGAGTTTTGGGTCACATAATCCTGTATGTAGGAACCTCAAAAGTGTTGCTATTGCTTGAGAATGGATGTCAAGCCTCCATCTTTCATAGCATTGCCCTAACACTCCCACCAGGAATTGCAATTGTCATCAAGTGGTAAACAAGCTTTATTGAGGCTAGGCTCATTATCACCTTTTCAAGTGCTTTACTAACAATTGGGTGGGTGATCCATGGTGGGTGATCAAACTCTTGTGCCACAATCATGAGTTACTTTCCCAATACTTTGAATTTAAGTCAAACTGTAAAGAGTTGAGAGATGACCTGATAAAAGGTTCTGTTAATGAGGCATATTATCTCCAGGATGTAAGATTTCCTTCCTCCCTTTGGTTGATCCTTCATATACTCCATTGAAACTTCTAACGACAGTTCAGAACTAAGTCTACAACACTAAATTCACATCTAGCAAGTATAACTATAACTAATAGCTGGTGTCCCTGTTCCAAGTTTGCCATCCTGGATTTTCATTCATCATTTGTCGAATTGGCCCATTTATCATGCAACATTGCAACCATTTCAACTGGGCTGCCAACCAAATTTGCATACCAACTCAACTTGTCATCCAGTCTAATTTGCCCATCACCTCAATTGGCTTCCCTTCTTGACTTTGTGTCAGAGACCTTCCACATTTCCTCTTGGTCAAGTCCTTTACTGTAGATTTCACGTGGCCATTGGCCTAAACTTTTTCAGACTACCAAGTCCAGTTTAAGTGCAGATGAAAAGCTTCAACTCCTTGAAAGGGTTTTCATCTGGGAAAGCCATATATACATGGCGGCTATGCATAGTGGAAAACCTCTTTATGGCTAGTGGAGTTGATTTATATTGATTGGTGTAGGAAATAACCTTGTGCAGAGTTGAAACAATTCAAAATATCTTAATTACTAACTTAGGCCCTCTAGTTACCAAGTTGATTTTCAAACCTATTGAGTTGAGTATTGGAGATGCTAGATTTTATAGGAGTTGAAGTTGCCCAACCATTATATTTTTTTAAGGATTCTAAAAAATAACCACAATTTGCCTCAATTGATAGTCAAAACCACATTCAAGGGCCAAAGTGAACCAACACCCACCAATGCACCCATTGGCAGAAACCTGTTTTGGGTTTCATTGGATTGAAACCCAAATGAGCAGTGATTGTGTTCTAGGTCAGTTTAGGAAAGAATTGTTTTAGGTCCAATATTTTTTCACTCCTTTTTTTTTCTCACCTCTACTAACCCCTACCTACTAAACCTAACTTGTTGGTAGCACCTCTTTCTCCTCCCCCCCCCCCC